>Ga0207891_1000026_pt1 | contig 248391 bp, 224 predicted proteins | sample LinPmetageLP50_FD_184061 | JGI IMG/M metagenome (GOLD analysis project Ga0207891, IMG submission 184061) | Marine viral communities from the Pacific Ocean - LP-50 (SPAdes) | ecosystem: Environmental > Aquatic > Marine > Oceanic | place: Pacific Ocean | collected 2011-08-27
AGCCGTGTTTTCGGGCGCTGACGGCGCGGATTTACCTGATCCAAACAACTTTTTTAACAAAATACATTCTTCTTACATTGCTCAATAATCAGCCATTCTATCATCATTCAACTGCTATCGTGCCAGCCTGCTTTTCCTGCAATTTATTAGGGACTGCTGAATCCGCCTCACTCTGCTTCTCTGGCACCACTTCTGGCAATTCTTCGCTCGGTGGCTCTGGTGATTCGTCCCGCGATGCGGCTGGCGCTTCCGCCGACGATGGCTTCACTTCGACAACCGGCTCAGATTTTTCCTCAACTCGCTTTGACCTAACATATTGCCTCGCATTACGATCTAAATAATAGTCAAAACTTAGGTAACGCCCCCCACCGCTAAACAATAAGCTCAACAGCAATATGAAGTAGGTCGCCGCAAACTCAATACCGTTGTTTAAGATGACGAAATTGCCTTTCTCGGTTAACCAATCATAGTGACCATAGTTAGCCAATATGCTGCTCGCGCGATCCAGGCGCTCGCCGACGGCAATGCTATTATCCATACTCTGCTCAGCCATCGGTATACCGATGTCCGCGAGTGGCTTTGCCGTACTCGTCAGTGGGTCGCTCGGCGCAATAGCAAACCAGCCGTTATCCCAATGCACCGAGAAAGCCGCCACCAACATAGCGACCATAAGTGGGATACTCACCCAGCGCACTGCCAAGCCTAACAGCAGCAAAAATCCGCCAAGCAGCTCGGTGTACGTCACCAAATAGGTCATCACTTCTGGATAAGGTAACTTCAAACCTTGATCTAGCCACATCGCGGTTGCATCGAAATTCTGCAATTTGTACAAACCCGCCGCGAGCATAATCGGCGCCAGGTAGAGACGGATCAAAAAAGGTGCGACGAAATCGAGTTTTGCGAACAGTGTGAATACGCCGTCGTGCAAAAAGTAATACGCCTTCAAAATAAGTCTCATGGTGCTCCCTCACTATTCTTCTTTTTTACTTCAATACCCGATCTTATGTTGCGACCGGCAGGATTAATTGCGCGTCTGGCAAGCGGGGCATTCTGGGTCGCGGCGCAGGTTTAGTTGTCGCACATCCATACTCAGACCATCAATAATAAGTAGACGGCCCACCAGGGTTTCGCCCATACCAATAACACACTTTAGTGTCTCGAGTGCTTGCATACTGCCCATCATCCCCACGATAGGTGCAAGCACGCCGCTTTCCGAGCAGTTCAAAGCGGCATCGTCCGCCTCATGATAAAGACAGCGGTAACAAGGCGAGTCATCGCGCCTAAAATCAAATACGCTTAATTGTGCCTCACCGCGAATAGCAGCCCCCGATACCAGCGGCCGGCGCGCTGCGAGGCAGGCACTATTTAATGCAAAGCGGGTACTGAAGTTGTCACTAGCGTCCACCACCACATCGACACACTTAACCGCCTCTAGCAGCGCATCACCCGCCAAGCGCACATTCATAACGTTGAGTTTGGTGCCTGAATTAATGGCCGCAATACTAGCAGCCACCGACTCAGCTTTGAAACTGCCCACATCCGCTTCACCGTGGGCAATTTGACGCTGCAAGTTGCTTAATTCAACCTTGTCATCGTCGGCCAAATGCAATTCACCAACACCTGATGCCGCGAGATATAAAGCCGCAGGGCATCCGAGGCCGCCCATTCCGACAATCAACACCTTACTATTCAATAAGGCTTGCTGACCGTCGACGTCTAAATCTGGCAACAAAATATGGCGGCTATAACGCAGTAATTGCTCGTCATTCATCATTGCCACATCCCCCAGCTAATTCGCTCATTGCCACCGTAGTCGACTTGCGAGCCAACGTCTACGAAGCCCCGCTCGCGCAAGCATTCACGCACAAGCTCAGCCTGATTGTAGCCATGCTCAAGCAATAACTTACCGCCTGACTCTAAGTAGTCGGGGGCTGCACTAATAATGCGTTGTAAATCAGCCATGCCGCCATCCTCAGCAACCAGCGCTGATTTCGGCTCAAAGCGAACATCACCCTCAATTAAATGCGGATCTTGCGGATCAATATACGGGGGGTTGCTCACAATGAGGTGAAAACGCTGCGCGGGTATCGACTCAAACCAGTGTGAACACATTAGCTGTACATGATTAAGCTTGAGGGTGTTGCGATTCTGTTCGGCCAAGGCTAATACCTCGGCTGAAAAATCTGTAGCTAACACGACTGCATCAGCTCTTTCAGATGCTATGGCCAAGGCGATTGCGCCAGTGCCAGTGCCCAGATCTAAAACACGCGGAGCCCGCTGCCCGTCAAGCATGTCTATCGCCCGCTCAACCAAGCATTCGGTATCTGGCCGGGGAATTAAGGTTAGCGGTGATACCGCCAAGCGCAGCGACCAAAAATCTCGCTCACCCAAGATATGGGCTATCGGCTCACCCGCAATACGACGATCCAATAAAGCGAGGAATTGCTGCTCTTGCGAAGCGTCGAGCTCACGCTCTGGCCAACTGTAAAGATAGCTGCGCGGCTTGGCGATGCAATGACATAGCAGCAGCGCGACGTCTAAATCCGGCGTGTCGCTAATACCACGCAGCTGCTGCCGTTTTGCCATCGCCGCTGCAATGGTCAATCCGCTGGCAGCAAGGGACTCGGTCATTATTCCGCCAATGCCGCCAGAAGATCAGCCTGATATTCCTGACGCAAAGGCGACACCACGCAGTCGACATCGCCTTGCACAAACTCGTCCAATTTATACAGGGTTAAATTGATACGGTGATCGGTAACCCGACCCTGTGGGAAATTATAGGTGCGAATACGCTCAGAGCGATCTCCACTTCCCACCAAATTCCGGCGCTCGGTTGCTTGATCTGCCTGCAGCTTGCTACTCGCGGCATCGTTAACCTTAGCGGCTAGCAAGGACATTGCCCGCGCCTTGTTCTTATGCTGCGAACGCTCGTCTTGGCACTCAACGACGATACCAGTGGGAATGTGCACAATACGCACCGCCGAGTCAGTGGTGTTGACGTGCTGACCACCCGCGCCGCTTGAGCGGAAGGTGTCGATTCGTAAATCGCCCTTATTAAGCTCGATGTGGTCAGCCTCTTCTGGCTCCGCCATAACCGCAACCGTGCATGCCGAGGTGTGGATACGACCCTGTGATTCGGTTTCTGGCACGCGTTGAACACGGTGCGCGCCGGACTCAAACTTGAGATGACCGTACACCTCCTGCCCCGCCACGCGACTAATAATCTCCTTAAAGCCACCGTGTTCGCCGTGGCGCTCGCTAAGCACTTCTACTCGCCAACCTTTACGCTCGGCGTAACGGGAATACATGCGAAACAGATCCCCCGCAAAAATGGCGGCTTCATCACCGCCAGTACCGGCGCGAATTTCCAAAAACACGTTGTGGGAATCGTTAGGATCGCGGGGCAGCAATAAGGTTTGCAGCTCTAACTCTAAAGCCTCTAACTTTTCCTTGGCCGACGAGACCTCTTCTTCGGCCATGGCGCGCATGTCGGCGTCATCTTCCGACAGCATTGCCGTCGCCTCCGCCAAGTCTTCTGTTATCTGCCGATAACGACCGTAGGCTTCCACGACTGGCTCAATTTCAGCGTACTCTTTCGACAAACCGCGAAAGCGATCCTGATTGGCAATAATTTCACCGTCGCTCAACAAGGCGCCTATCTCTTCGTAACGATCAAGCAAATTGTCGAGTTTAATGACAATGGAGGCCTTCATATTTTCTCACTTGGTTGTTTAGGGTCTTGTGCTTACGAATCACTGTCTTTTAGTTGAAACAGTTCTCGTGCCCAATGAATAAGGTCTGTTCGCCCCTTGGCACCCGCTTCTTTTATTTGGGTGGTCGGGCTGTGTATCAATTTATTTGTTAAACCGCGCGCGAGCTGCTCCAGTACTTGTTCGGCGTCATCGCCCCGCGCCAAATTGCGCAGCGCGCGATCAAGCTCTGAGTCACGCAACTGTTCAGCCTTGGCGCGATAATCTCGTACCGTGCCGACCGCATCTCGCGTTTTCAACTGGGACTCCCACTCTCCCAGCGCCAGAGTAATGATATCCCCGGCCTTGAGCGCCTCACCTTGACGCGCGCGCTTGTTCTCTTCAACAATTTCGCGCAAATCATCGACGGTATAAAGGTATACGTCCGCCAACTCGGCAACCTGCGGCTCAATATCTCGCGGCACCGCAATATCAATCATCACCATTGGTCGGTGTTTACGCTTTTTTAAGGCACCCTCAACAGCGCCCTTGCCCAATATTGGGAGCTGGCTCGCCGTTGACGCAACTACTATATCGGCACCGACAAGGCTTTGCGGAATATCCGACAGCATAACGGCTTCAGCGCCAAACTTTTGCGCCAGTTCCCGAGCCCGTTCGAGGGTGCGGTTGGCAATGATAATGCGTTTTATGCCTTTATCGTGCAGGTGCCGCGCGACCAACTCGATGGTTTCACCGGCGCCAATCAATAAGGCCGTGCAGCTGCTCAGCGAAGAAAATACGTGTTGGGTTAAATTTACCGCCGCGTAGGCAACCGACACCGGGTTTGCCCCCACCGCCGTATCCGTTCGCACGCGTTTGGCGACGGAAAAAACATGGGCAAAAATCCGGTGCAATAAGCCGTTGGCGGTACCCGCCTCAACGGCAACCGCATAGGCAGATTTCATTTGCCCTAAAATTTGCGGCTCACCTAACACCATCGAATCCAAACCCGCGGCGACTTCCATCATATGCTTCAAGGCGCCATCGCGACGGTAATCGTAGAGACAGACACTCAGCTCAGCGTGGTCAATATGATGATACGCCGCCAGCCACTCCAAAATACTAGTCGCCACTACATCGCCATCATCATCAGCAATGCCATACAGCTCAGTGCGGTTACAGGTGGACAGAATCGCCAGCTCCGACACTCCCGTACTTAGCACCGCGTCCTTTAAAGCTTGCTGCATTTGCTCAGGCACAAACGCGACCCGCTCGCGAATCGAAACGGGGGCCGAATTGTGATTAATGCCAATTACGAGCAAATTCATTAGATGCCGAGTACCTGCATTTCCAGAGCGGAGCTAAAATAGCAGGGAATTTTAGCAAGACAGGGGCCAAATGTGGATTTTATTACCTGCTTTTACAAAACAATCTGCAGCTAGCACCCGCACTGCGAATTAAATACCTAGGTAACTGTCCTATTCAGCACCCTAACCACCAGCTGAGAGCCATGCTAACATTGGCCTTTAAACACGGTACCGACAACTACGCTATGCACCAAATCCTTACCAGCCTAATGCTGAGCCTAGCTATCCTCACCACCGGTGGCTGCGCAGCACTGACGTCCGAGCAAGAACCGTCGCCCACTGTTAAAAAGACCGCCAGTGCCAAGCCCGCGTTAGCAACACGCCCATTTCCAGAGGACGCTTTTTTTGATTTGCTGGTGGCCGAGGTCGCCCTGCGAAACCAAGACGTTGAAACCGCGCTGGACAATTACACCTATCAAGCGGAAAAAACCGGGGATTTGGGTGTCATCATTACGACTGCCAAATTAGCCCAATACCTCGACCGTGATGACATTGCCGCCACGTATGCCAAACTCTGGGTAGACCAAGAACCGGAGGCGGCAGAGGCGTACTTCATTTTATCGTCGTCACTCGCCAAGAGCCAAAACCCACTTACCGCCCTGCCGTATATGGTCAAAGTACTTGAGCTAGGCGGCGACAGTAACTTCGCCGCCTTAGCCGCCACCGTGCTTGGACGAACTGAGAGCGAACAACTTGAATTTCTCGATGAGCTCAATCGCCAGCTTAAACTACACCCTGGCGACAACTCGCTAAAAATTGCCAAGGCGCTAATACTGCAGTACAAAAAGCAGGAAGAGTCCGCCCTGATACTTGTCCGCGAAGTATTAAATGAAGAGCCCGACAACCCCCATGCGCTCCTCATCGAAACACGCACGCTTAGCCAACTCGGCCGCGACGAAGAAGCACTGACCAGACTGCGCTATGCCGTCGATCAAAATCCCCACCACAAACGCCTGCGCCACGACCTCGCTCGCCGCCTTGTGAAAGTCGACTTGTTTCAGGCCAAGGCGCAATATGAAGAACTAGGAAGACAAAACCCGAACGACCGCGATCTGCTGCTCGAACTCATGCTTATTAATCGCGAGTTAAGCAACACCGCCGAGGTCGCAGAACAACTTAAGTCGCTTAACGACACGCCAGAACTTCGCAGCCGCGCCAATTATATTCTTGGCAGACTGGACGAAGAAGATCAAAACTGGCCCCAGGCGATAGAGCATTACTTGCAAGCTACCGGCAGCGAAGAATTCAATCAATCGAGTCAGCGAATCGCCAGTATCAGTCTTGCCGTCGAAGGTATCGATAAAGCCTTGGCGCGACTCAAAGCCCTGCGCCTAAACCATCCGGAACAAACCATCCATATCTATCTGCTTGAGGCTGAAATCTTACGCAAAGAAACCCGCTACCAAACAGGTTATGACTTACTCAGTGAGGCGCTAAACCGCTATCCTGACGATGAACAACTTAGGTACGCGAGGTCATTATTTAGCGAAAGGCTCGGCAATATTGACGCTGTAGAAAGCGATTTACAGTATATTATCGACCGCGACCCCAAGAACGCAACGGCGCTGAATGCGCTTGGTTATAGCTTGGCCAATCTTAGCTCACGCCTGGACGAGGCGGAGCAACTGGTTAAGCGCGCGCTGGAAATTGAGCCCGACGACCCAGCGATTATCGACAGCTATGGCTGGATAATGCTTCTGAAAGGCAACCTTAACGAAGCGGTCTTACTGCTAGAAAGAGCATTCAAACAAACACAGGATCATGAGATCGCAGCACATTTCGGTGAGGCGCTGTGGTTAACTGGCGACAAGGAACGCGCAAAAGCCGTTTGGAAAGCGGGCTTACAAGACACACCCAACAGCCCAATCATTCTCGACACACTGCGCAAACTAAATCTTTTCAATGAGTAAGTTAATTATGCCCACATCGCTCATATTGCGAAGCCTTGCCCTAATAGCAACACTGCTCATCGGCGCCTGCGCAACTCCGCCAAAGCCGCCAATCAATAGCGAATCTGAAACCTGGCAGTTACAGGGTAAAATCGGCCTTTGGTATAACAACAAACAGGAAAGCGCGACGATTGACTGGTCGCAATGTAATGCTGAGCGCGGCCGAATCCGCCTGAGCGGACCGCTAGGCTCGGGCGGCATTGAGTTATCTGCAGACCAAGCAGGCGCTACCTTAATACAGAACGGCGAAACCACTCACGCAGACAGCATCGAAGAACTTGCCAGTCGCGCCGAGTGGCCACTGCCAGTTGACGCTCTGCGCTATTGGGTAAGAGGTCGCCCCACCCCCACCGAAAAATTAGATGGTCGCGTAAATACCAACGGTCAATTAGAAGAGCTGGCACAAATTGGCTGGCAAATCACGTATCAATACCGCACGCCATTTCACCAACTGCCCAATAGAATTACCGCCAACTCAGCCAATACCAAGCTGACACTAATCGTTAGTGAGTGGCTGGACCTGCCTAAACTCTGTCGCGAATAATGCAAACACTTAGCCTTCCCTGCCCCGCAAAAATTAATTTATTTCTAAAGATCACCGGCCGTCGTCCAGACGGCTATCACGAGCTGCAAACTCTGTTTCAATTGTTGGATTACGGCGACACCCTGACCCTCAAACACCGCGACGACGACAAAATTCGCCTCCTCAGTGAACTAAGTGGCGTAAATTCAGAAGATAATTTAGTGGTTCGCGCCGCTCGCAAACTGCAAGCCTATAGCAAGCACATCGCCTGCGGCGCAGACATCCAATTAGACAAACGCCTGCCCTTAGGTGGCGGTATCGGCGGCGGCAGCTCAGATGCCGCCAGCGCATTATTAGGGCTGAATAAGCTATGGCAGCTGGGTCTCAGCCTCGACACCTTGGCGGAGATTGGGCTTGAACTTGGCGCTGACGTTCCGGTATTTGTGCGTGGCAAAACCGCGTGGGCGGAGGGAATTGGCGAGAAATTAGAGCCACTGGAAACCCCTGAACTCTGGTATGTGGTGATAAAGCCCGACTGCCACGTCTCCACAGCAGAAATTTTTTGTCATGAACAATTGACACGCCATGACTCACCGATCAAAATAGCGACCTTTCTTGGGGGGGGTACCGGAAATAGTTGTGAACCGCTGGTTCGAAAACTATACCCAAAGATTGATAAAGCCTTGATTTGGCTGGAACAATTCTCTCCCGCGAAGCTAACTGGAACAGGCGCATGCGTGTTCGCCAGCTTCGAAGATCAGATAACAGCTCAGACTGTTTGCGAGCAGCGACCCGATGATATTCAGGGTTTTGTTGCCCGAGGTGTTAATACCTCGCCACTGCATCGTGCACTGGGCTTACTCTAGCAGGTTATCGTAAAAAGTTTATTGGGGTGTCGCCAAGTGGTAAGGCACTGGGTTTTGATCTCAGCATCCGTAGGTTCGAGTCCTACCACCCCAGCCATATTTAGACCATGCCGCCAAAAGCGGCATGTAATCAAAATCAGTCGCGTATAATAACGACCTGAATAAGCCTAGCTTGATATATAAGCGGCAACCACCTTATTTTTCAAAACACATGCCCAACAGGACTCTGACCGTGCCAAAGATGATGGTCTTCACCGGCAATGCCAATCCCGAACTCGCACGTAAAGTTGTTGAGCATTTGCACCTGCCCCTTGGCGATGCCACGGTAGGCAAGTTTAGCGACGGCGAAATTTACGTTGAGGTAAATGAAAACGTACGCGGCGCAGACGTCTTTCTTCTGCAACCGACCTGCGCACCGACCAATGACAATCTGATGGAACTCATCGTGATGGCAGACGCCATGCGCAGAGCCTCCGCTGGTCGTATTACCGCCGTGGTACCGTATTTTGGTTACGCTCGCCAGGATCGCCGCGTGCGCTCTCAGCGCGTGCCAATATCCGCCAAAGTCGTTGCCGACATGATGAGCGGCGTGGGCATTGACCGCGTACTAACCGTCGACTTGCACGCCGAGCAAATTCAGGGCTTCTTTGATGTGCCGGTAGACAATGTTTACGGTTCGCCCGTCCTGTTAGACGACATTAGTCGCCAGCAATACGAAAACCAAATGGTTGTGTCGCCAGATATCGGCGGTGTTGTTCGCGCCCGCGCTGTAGCCAAACAATTGGACGATGCCGACCTTGCCATTATCGACAAACGCCGCCCGCAAGCGGGTGTTGCTCAAGTCATGCATATCATCGGTGAAGTTCAAGGCAAAACCTGTTTGCTGGTCGATGACATGGTCGATACCGCCGGCACATTATGCAAAGCAGCAGAAGCGCTAAAGCAGCACGGTGCAGCAAAAGTTGTCGCTTACTGCACACATCCTGTATTATCCGGCGCCGCCATTAAGAATATCAATGGCTCTGAACTAGACGAACTGGTGGTTACCGACACCATTCCGCTGTCAGAAGAAGCTAAAAAGTGCACTAAAATTCGTCAGCTAACCCTGGCAAATCTACTGGCCGAGTCAATTCGACGGGTTAGTAATGAAGAGTCGATAAGCGCTCTGTTTCGTTAAATCATAACGGTTTAACAACAGCGCCATCGACATTTACCGCCGCACTGGTCGCAAGTCGGCGGTTTTCGCGTTATTAAGGAGACTATTATGTCTAGCGATTACACAGTTAGCGCCAAAGCGCGCGCAGACGTAGGGAAAGGTGCGAGCCGCCGCCTGCGTCGTCTGGAAAATGAAGTACCAGCGATTGTTTACGGTGGCAGCAGCGCACCACAAATGATCAGCATTCTGCACAAAGATTTCTTGTGGTTCTTGGAAGATGAAGCCTTCTTCACTTCTGTCGTCACTTTAGACATCGATGGCAAAAAAGAATCTGTTGTACTTAAAGACTTGCAGCGCCACCCAGCAAAATTGAAACTGATCCATGCTGACTTTTTGCGTGTTGATGCCAACACCAAAATCACTCTGCACGTTCCGCTTCACTTCCTGAACGAAGATATCTGTGTTGGTGTTAAAACTCAGGGCGGCAACATTATTCACGCCGCAACTGATCTAGAAGTTCAGTGCTTACCAAAAGACCTACCAGAGTTCATTGAAGTGGACATGGCGTTGATTGAAACAGGCACTACCCTGCACATTTCTGACCTCACGCTACCTGCTGGCGTAGAAAGCCCAGCACTAGCACTAGGTGAAGATCACGATTTGGCTATTGCCACTGTACACGCGCCACGCGGCGCTAGCGACAGCAGCGATGACGAAGAAGAATCTTCAGCAGAAGAGTAAGCTGACGGCCCTTAGGGGCCAACAGTAACAGGCGCCCCATTGGAAACGATAAAACTGATAGTAGGCTTGGCGAACCCCGGTCAACAATATCAAGATACACGTCACAATGCGGGCGCCTGGTTCGTTACAGAGCTTGCTCGGCAACAAGGCTGCACGCTATCTAGCGAATCTCGGTTCTACGGTGAAACTGCCAGAATCCAATATCAGGGCAGCGATCTCCGCCTTCTTATTCCAAGCACTTTCATGAATCGAAGCGGACAAGCCATTGCCGCACTCGCCAATTTTTATAAAATTGAGCCCGAATCCATACTTATTGCCCACGACGAACTGGATATTCCAGCCGGCAGCGCGCGCTATAAAAAAGGCGGCGGCCACGGTGGTCACAACGGTCTTCGCGACAGCGTCGCCCAACTCGGCAATAATAGTAATTTCCACAGATTAAGAATCGGCATCGGCCATCCCGGCCACGCGTCACAAGTCACCAATTATGTACTCGGCAAACCTTCCGCCGATGACCGTACAAGCATCGATCACTGTATCGATGAGGCACTGCGAACACTGCCCGACGCCGTAAACGGAGATTGGGCCAAAGCCATGAATCAACTGCACAGCTATAAACAAGGGTAATATCACATGGGTTTTAACTGCGGTATCGTCGGACTTCCAAACGTCGGCAAATCCACCCTCTTCAATGCCCTCACCAATGCAGGCATTGACGCGGCCAATTTCCCTTTCTGCACCATCGAGCCCAACTCCGGCATCGTCATGGTGCCAGACCCGCGCTTGCACGCGCTGGCAGAAATCGTGAAACCCGAGCGCATCATGCCTGCCACCATGGAGTTTGTGGACATCGCAGGCTTAGTTGCCGGCGCCTCAAAAGGTGAAGGGCTCGGCAATAAATTCCTCGCCAACATCCGTGAGACCGATGCCATCGCCCACGTTGTGCGCTGCTTTGAAGACGACAACATCATTCACGTCGCCAACAAAATTGACCCCGCCGCCGATATCGAGATTATCAATACCGAGCTCGCACTGGCCGATATGGAAAGTATCGATAAGCAATTACAAAAAGTGGCTCGGGTCGCCAGAAGCGGCGACAAAGACGCCACCGTACTTAAAAACCTATACGAGAAGCTGCTCGCCCATCTAGACCAAGGCAAGCCCGTGCGCTCACTGAGTCTAGACGCCGACGAAATGGCCCGCACCCGCAGCTTGCACCTGCTCACCATCAAACCGACCATGTACATCGCCAACGTCAACGAAGAAGGCTTTGAAGACAACCCTCACCTAGACGTGCTGCGCGCCATCGCCGCCGAAGACGGCGCCATCGTGGTTCCGATTTGCAATAAACTCGAATCAGAAATTGCCGAACTAGACGACAGCGAAAAAGCCGAATTCCTCGCCGACCTAGGCATGGAAGAGCCCGGTCTAGATCGCGTGATTCGCGCCGGCTACCAATTACTCGGCCTGCAAACCTACTTCACCGCAGGCGTAAAAGAAGTTCGGGCTTGGACCATTCCCGTTGGCGCCACCGCCCCACAATCTGCCGGCGTAATCCACACCGACTTCGAAAAAGGCTTCATCCGCGCCGAAGTGATTGCCTATAACGACTACATACAATACAAAGGCGAACAAGGCACCAAAGACGCTGGAAAATGGCGCCTGGAAGGCAAAGACTACGTCGTAAAAGACGGCGACGTCGTCCATTTCCGCTTCAATGTGTAAAGCGAACTGATCCGCGCTTGACAAGGTGCGCCGATCCTTGGAAAATGCGCGCCTTCTCTCGTACGAGAGACTGTGGCAAGGTAGCTCAGTTGGTTAGAGCACAACACTCATAATGTTGGGGTCGGCGGTTCGAATCCGCCCCTTGCTACCATTATTCGAAAAGACCACCTAACGGTGGTTTTTTTATGCCCCCAGAAAAGTACGCCACACTCGACGGGTGGATGATAAAATGCGGTCAGCATTTTAGACGGGCACAGCCGCCCGAAGGGGCAATAACGGGCCCCAGCCTGTTATTGATCAGCCCGCCGCAGCGGTTCGATAAAATGCGACCAGCATTTTAGACGGCGATAGCCGCCCGAAGGGGCAATAACAGGCCCTAGCCTGTTATTGATCAATCCGCAGCAAGCCCCTTGCTACCATCACCCTAAAATTCAACGAAGGGTGGTTTTTTCACCCCCAGAAAAGCCCTCTACACTTGAGCGATGGATAAGAACCTCCGCACGACCAAAACAAACTAACAACCCGACGAATTTGCGACTAACAGGCTATATACCTATCAACACACCAAATCTAAAATGACACGTAGCTACTTATAAACCATAAGCCTTCCGTGCGACTACACTTCAGCGAAAGCCAATACAGGAACAACAAATGTCATCGACTGTCTTGCAACGCTTATATCAAACTCTCGGCCTGACAGGTGACCAAGAACCCCGTGACCCGGCAAGCCCGCCAGAAAGAAACGCCCCATCACCGCTCCCCACTTTCGCCCACTATGTTCGCTCACGCTTTCGACTGCAAAATCAGCCCCCAAAGGCTGAAGACATAACTACTGCTTTTAGGCAACGCCTTGAAGCCGGACTGCAGGCTCTAGATAAACAATTATCCAGTTGCGACCTATTTACCTTACCGGCCGGGTCACAAGAATGGACGGATACGGGCATTAATCTAGCAGCGGGCGAATCGATAACCGTGATGGGGGATGGCGGCCTATATCTATCGCGAAGACTTGATGTCGTCATCGGCCCGAATTTCGGACTGTGGTATCGCATCATTAATCGGGATAACAAAGGGCATATCAACACACTGCCTTTGGGCGGCGCCGTTATTACTGCAGAACAAGGCGGCACATTAGAACTCATTGCTGCGGTGCCGGGTGAGTTCGGAGATGCGCAAGGCGGATTCGATCCGGATACTGCAAGCTTGAAAGTTAATGGGGAGTTCGCCGCAGCTGTTCTGCGCTGGCAGGTTGATACAGAGGAAGCTTTAACCGCGGCCGCGGCTGCTGATGTGAATCTATTTGGCCCAGTACTGGCGCGTTTCAAAGAACCAATTCAACCGCCGAAAGGCTGGCACTACTTATGGCGTTTAGGTGCCAGCGAAATATACCAAGATAAAGATAATAGCTTGTGTTGTGCCACACATGCGAATGGCGGGATCTTACAGTATCCAGTGAATCTGGCGCTGAACAGCGATTTAGTCTTTAACTGGCAATGGTGGGTTGACGCTTTACCTTCCAAATTAGCCGAGCACATACAACCCACGCATGACTACCTGTCTATCGCGCTAGAGTTCGACAACGGCCTTGATCTTACCTATATGTGGAGCACCGACCTCGACGTAGATACTATTTTTCAATGTCCGCTGCCGTGGTGGGATAAGCGTGAAACCCATTGGGTTGTGCGAAATGATCCTGCAGATTTAGGACACTGGCTTAACGAATCTCGCAATGTCCTCGCTGATTACCAACGCGCTATTGGCGGACCACTTCCGAACAAAGTCGTTGGCGTGTGGCTGATCGCGAATTCAGCGTTCCAACGAGGTGAAGGCCGTTGCCGCTATCGTCAGATAAATTTGCGCAACGAACAAGGCACAAAAATCATCTACGACTAACAACCAGTCCAGCGGCGAAAGCAGCCCAACTACCAATTCATTCACCTGATACCACGACCAGGCGCGGCACTTACAATATAAACGTTAGCGCTGCTAAAGAACTTCACGCAGAACAGTGAGTGTTAGCCATAAAGTCCCTCTTTAGCCCTTCAGTACTAGGAATTTGGCGGCTAATCTATACCGAAAAATGCCTCAAAATTCGCAAACTGCAACTACAGCGAAATAGCCAGCAATGAGATCGGCCAATTTTTACAACCTCATAAAGCGCAACCTTAAATCACTACCGCTTACTCGATATGCAATGTGATAAAATACCTGCTCACAAATAGATACCGCACCACGCCATGACCAAACCCGACACCCTCTACGCCACGCCCCAAGCAAGCCTCGCGCGCTTTGCCTTTGACGAGCATGTAGTCGAAGTTTTTCCAGACATGATTCAGCGATCAGTCCCCGGTTACGCAACGATCATTGCCATGACGGGAGTGATGGCGGGCAAATACGCCCAAACGGCAAGCAATTGCTATGACCTTGGCTGTTCGCTCGGCGCGAGTACCCTCGCAATGGCGCGAGAAATCGGCAAGCGCGATTGTCAGATCATTGGTGTGGATAATTCATCGGCGATGATTTCTCGCTGCGAGGACTATATTGCAGATATACCGCAATCGATTTCGCTGCGCTGCGAGAATATTCAAGATACTCAGATCACCAACGCATCGGTGGTCGTACTCAACTTCACCCTACAATTTGTGCCGGCTGAACAACGCGCCGCGCTCATCCAAAACATCAGCGACGCGATGCGACCTGGCGGTATTTTAATTCTGTCTGAAAAAATTCAATTTTCTGACCCTCATTTACAAGAATTAAACACCGATCTGCACCATGCGTTTAAACGCGCAAATGGCTACAGCGAGCTGGAAGTTGCGCAGAAACGCAGCGCGATAGAAGATGTATTAATTCCTGAAACCTTGGCCAAGCACCAGCAAAGACTCCGCGACGCCGGATTTAGCAGCATCGATGTCTGGTTCCAATGTTTTAATTTCGCGTCATTAGTTGCCATAAAATGATCGACTATCAAGCATTCCTAAACCGCCTAGACGAAATACCGGAGCTGGCAAACTGGAGACAATCCCTGCCAGCGCAAATCGCGGCGGGACTTAGCGAGGACCGCTACGGCGATCTACCCCGCTGGAAAGACGCCCTCGCCGCACTGCCCAATCTCAGTCCCGAAACCACTACTTTAGACCGCTCTCGCGTCGGCGCCGACGGCCCAATCAACGAAGAGCAGCGTCAACAACTGCACGACGCGCTCAAAGGGCTCCACCCGTGGCGCAAAGGCCCCTATGACCTGTTTGGGGTGCATATCGATACCGAATGGCGGTCGGACTGGAAGTGGGATCGACTCAAGGACGCCATTGCCCCGCTAGCTGGGCGCAATGTCTTAGATGTCGGCTGCGGCAGCGGCTACCACTGTTGGCGAATGCGCGGCGCGGGCGCCAATCTCGTCGTCGGCATCGACCCAACCCCCTTGTTTGTGATGCAGTATTTCGCGCTGCAAAAATACCTTTGTGACAACAGCGTCGCCGTTTTACCGATGGGGATAGAACACTTGCCGGAGAAGTTGCAAGCGTTCGACACCACCTTCTCTATGGGAATTTTGTACCACCGGCGCTCGCCCTTTGACCACCTGATCGCACTGCGCGACAGCCTTCGCCGCGGCGGCCAATTAGTATTAGAAACCCTCGTCATCGAAGGTGGCCCCGGCCAAGTTCTCGTGCCCGAGGACCGCTACAGTAAAATGGGCAATGTATGGTTTATTCCTACCACTGACACACTAGAAGCGTGGTTAAAAAAAGCCGGTTTTAAATCTCCCCAGCTCATCGACGTTAGCCAAACCACTTGCGAAGAACAGCGCAGCACCGACTGGATGACCTTCCACTCGCTGGCAGAATTCCTCAATCCTGAAGATTCAAATCAAACGATCGAGGGCTATCCCGCACCGCGCCGTGCTACCTTCATTGCCGAAAAACCGTAACAGCGTCGCATAATTGACTCACAAAGCCACAAAATGGCATTTTTGTGATATGTTGATGAAACTTATAAGTATGAAAACGTGCCAAATAAATTCAAGAAATGGCACAGCGGAATAAATCATGCTGCAAACTGGAACAGGACTTCTGAGCGACCGCCTCAAATCGCAATCAAGATTGTGGTTCGGCGAGCACCTGTACCGCTATTTTGAACGTCTTGAAGACAACTTTCATCGCCGCTCTCTCACCGCCAGTGATTCCACAGAACAAGCTAACTTATTAGCACAGCAACAGGCCGTTAAACTGGGACAAGACGAGGCATTTCGTTTATTTGCCGATCATATCAATCGCGCCTTCAACACCAACCGCGCCTATGAAGCTGGTGGCCATCCTTCACTAGATCGACTTGCGCAACGCCTTGAAAAACTACCCGACACCTATTTTGATAAAGAAAAGCCACAACTGAGCAATATTTGTCGCGCCATTGCCCCCATAACCGTGCTCGCCGGATTCCAGCAGATTTTATCGCCTTTAAAATTAGACGCCACCCACCGGCATCACGCCCTAACCATGTTCCAAGGCCTGCTAATTCAAGAATTGAACAAGCTCTACGATGATTTATTTGAATCGCTACCAGTCGAAAATCAAACCCATAACGTCGAGGCTTGGATCAGCCACATCAAGCAACAACTAAGCGAAAACAATCTTTCGACGCAGGATCGCGCACTAACTGAAACAAGGCTGCAGCGCCTGCTCAAATTGCACTCACATCGACGCCGTGCCAGTGACAACGCCGTCGTCATGGAGCCCAGCGACGCAGAGCTACTAGAGACAGCCGCAAATATATTTCAACTGCTGCCCACCAAACGCAGATTATCGCCAGGTGTATTGAGCTCACTCAATACCTTGCAAACCAGTGTGAGCAGCCTGGCCCTAAAAGATCGCAATGCATTTATGCATCCGCTGCATCCCGCGAGACAAATCTGTCGGCAGGTGATCAACACCCTCTGCCAATGGGATGACGCGCAAGCAAATCAACGCCAGCAATTTGACGCCGAACTTAAAATAATTTGTAAAAAACTGACAGCCCACAACATCAATGCCAGTCAGTTCTATCAAATTCGCGAGCAAATCGATGCCTGCTGCCAACACTTAATACAAACCATCAAACTCAACGACAAACGCAGTTTAAATGCCGAAGTCGGCCAAAAGCGCTTAACGCGTTTGCGCAAAAAAGTGCATGAAATGCTTGACCAGAAAACCGCCTCGCTGGCGATTGCGCTTCCTGTCAGCGTCGATAATATGCTCTACGGCCCCATGACTACGATCATCTTGTATCACTGGCTGCGCCACGGCAGCAACAGCGCGCCCTTGCGTCGCAGCCTACAGCTTATTGACGATATTATTTGGTATATACAACCCCATTCAGACTGGTCTGAACTGCGTCGCGCTAAAGCGATGAGTAAAGACATCGAAACAGAGCTTAGCGATGGCTTACAGCGCATCAATTACAGCTACCAAGCCTCACAAGCATTAATCGACGAGCTTCATCAGCTGCGCTTAATTGCATCCGGCCGCAGCGTCAGCATTAACAAGCCCGACGCCATGCGCTAAGCCTCGCTGCGCACAGTAAATGTGCGGTGGCGGGTGTCGATAGCGATAAAAAGCAGATATAATTTCCCGCCCGCATGTTTGGCCATCACGGCCTAACGCGACCCAATTTCTACACGTTCAATCGCTTCGTATGGCGATCACGCATTAAGGTGATGACTTTGCAACTCGATCAAGCAACTACCGAACAACTGCGCGACTGGGAATCTACGCTGACCCAGGAATACCAACAGTTTAAAGCCTCTGGTTTAAATCTTGACCTGACCCGCGGCAAGCCCAGCGCAGAACAGCTTTCACTCTCTGACGCCATCAATGACATTCTGGGCGGCGATCTAAGCAATGAAAGCAATACAGATTTGCGCAACTACGGCGGCCTCGATGGTATTCCAGAGTGCAAACGTCTATTTGCCAATGTACTCGGCGTCAGCGCCGAAGAAACGCTGATCGGCGGCAACAGCAGCTTAACCTTGATGTATATGGCCGCCCAGTTTGGTCTGCACCAAGGCTTTGGCGAGCTTGGCGCTAGCTGGAACAGTGAAGGCAGCACCGTCAAATTTATCGCACCGGTTCCCGGCTACGATCGTCATTTCAGTGTCTGTGAGCATTTGGGTATTGAGCTAGTGACCGTGGCGTTAAACGACGACGGTCCAGATATGGACGCCGTTGAGCAGCTACTAAAAAGCGACCCATCAATCAAAGGTATCTGGTGCGTACCGCGCTTCAGCAACCCAACGGGTACGGTGTATTCAGACGCCGTGGTTGACCGGATCGCGCAGCTCGGCAACATCGCCGGCAGTAATTTCCGTATTTTCTGGGACAACGCCTACGCGGTTCACAGCCTCAGTGACGACGCCCCGGAATTGGCCAATTTAATGACCAGCTGCCGCAAATATGGCACCGAAAACAGCGCCTATTTATTTGGCTCCACCTCAAAAATTACCTATGCCGGCGCTGGCGTCGCCTTTGCGGGAATGTCGAAAGCTAATTTAAAAGCATTCACCCACCACTTGGGCATGTCGCAAATTGGCCCAGACAAAATTAATCAGCTGCGTCACGTTCGCCTTCTAAAAGATGCCGACGGTATCAAAGAGCATATGCAACAGCACGCCAAGGTTCTCAAACCGCGCTTTGATATTGTGCTTAAGCACCTGCGTGAAGGATTGGGTAATACCGGCATGGCGAGCTGGACCGAGCCACAAGGCGGCTATTTTGTGTCCTTTGATACCCTGCCCGGCCTTGCCAAAGAAGTGGTGAAATTGGCCGCTGAAGCAGGTGTAAAACTCACCCCAGCGGGCGCGACCTTCCCCTACGGCAAAGACCCCGCCAACAGCAATATCCGTATTGCCCCCAGCGTGCCGAGCCTGGATGAAATCGACCGCGCGATGACGGTATTTGTCACCTGTGTGAAATTAGCTTCTGTAAAACAGCGACTAAGTTAATCGCTTAGTTGCCAATCGAAAAAAAGGGTGCCAATTGGCACCCTTTTTTATATACGGTTGCGCCAATTGGCGCAGTATGCAGCTTACTCGGGATCTGGCGTACGGGTAATCGGCCGGCCTGGCACACTGGGAAAATGACGCACATTGCTACTGCCGTCAGAGTCCACGATTTTACCGGTGCCCTCTTTCTCTACTTCATCAATCCGCACGATTGAATGCATCGGAATATAGCTGCGCGTCACACCACTGAATTCATTTTTCAGTTTTTCTTCACCCGGATTCACCACAATCTGGCTTTGCTCACCAAACACAAACTCTTCAATTTCTATAAAGCCGTACATATCGCTTTGATAAATAGCGCGCGCATAAAGCTCGTAAACCTTGCTGTTGTTGTGAAAAATGACTTTATAAATAGGGGCTTGGGCCATAGTCTTTCCATTGTCTCTGGGTACAGCTGTGGGGCACAGATAAAGATTAAAACACACCGTAAAACCGGGCCGCGGATCATAGCATAAATTTGCCAAATCCACCGCACTTCTGGGTTTTAGGCGACATTTTCGCTATAATGCCTGCCCAATTTTATTAGCAGCCTGTTTGCGCCTTATGCCTGAAGAACTTATGTCAAATGATGTCGCCCAAACCAACGCCTCGGTGACAGAGACAGCCCTCGCCGCTGACAAGCCTAAGAAGCTGTTTATTAAAACCCATGGCTGCCAGATGAACGAATACGATTCTGCGCGCATCCAGGATCTGCTGGGTGCAAGTCACGGCTATGAACGCACCGACGACCCAAATGAAGCCGACGTGCTGCTGCTAAACACCTGCTCAATCCGCGAAAAAGCGCAGGAAAAAGTCTTTCATCAGCTCGGCCGCTGGAAAAAACTTAAAGATAAAAACCCGAATCTCAAAATTGGGGTCGGCGGTTGCGTTGCCAGCCAAGAAGGCAGCGATATTGGTAAGCGCGCGCCCTACGTCGACTTAATCTTTGGGCCGCAAACCCTGCACCGCGTGCCCGGCATGCTCGACGCCAAAAAAGTAGATGGCCCAATCATCGTCGATGTCACGTTTCCAGAAATCGAAAAATTCGATTCGCTACCTGAGCCCAGCGTTGACGGCCCCAGCGCCTTCGTTTCCATTATGGAAGGCTGCTCTAAATACTGCACTTTCTGCGTCGTGCCCTATACCCGCGGAGAAGAGGTTAGCCGCCCCTTCGATGACGTCATTACCGAAGTCGCGCAACTCGCTGCCAAGGGTGTGCGTGAAGTGAATTTGCTTGGTCAAAACGTCAATGCTTATCGAGGTGAAAATCACGAGGGCGAGATCGTCGATTTTGCGGAGCTTATTCACTTTGTCGCGCAAGTCGACGGCATAGACCGAATTCGCTACACCACCTCGCACCCAGTTGAGTTTAGCGAAGCGCTGATCCAGGCCTACGCCACCGTTCCTGAATTGGTAGACCACTTACACTTGCCGGTGCAAAACGGCAGCGACAGAATATTAGCGGCCATGAAACGCGGCCACACCGCTGATGAATACCGTGCAAAAATTGCCAAGCTAAAAACCATACGCCCCAATATTAGTCTGTCGTCTGACTTTATCATCGGCTTCCCCGGCGAAACTGATGACGACTTCAATGACACCATGCAATTGATACGGGACATCGGCTTTGATCATTCCTTTAGCTTCATATACAGCGCTCGCCCCGGCACGCCGGCAGCACAGTTGCCAGACGAGACGCCAGAAGAAGTTAAAAAAGAACGGCTAGCCACCCTGCAGCACCATATTCTGCAAAACGCGGCGCAAATCAGCCGCCAAATGGTCGGCAGCCAACAACGCATTCTGGTAACGGGCGTATCCCGCAAAGATCCGGGCGAATTGCAGGGCCGTACTGAGAATAATAGGGTGGTCAATTTCCCCTGTTTAGATCAGACGGTAATAGGGCAATTTGCTGACGTTACTATTTTAGAGGCCTACGCCAATTCACTGCGCGGCGAACTGATCGCTTAAGCGGTGGATTGCTAAATAGCTATCTACACTTTTTATTTGCGTCGCCACGGCGACAATCGGTGAACCATTGACTGCACAAGATATTCAACGCGTATTAACTCTTGAACCGAACGACAGCCGCCTGCTGGCCAATTTGTGCGGCCACCTGGACGCCAACCTCAAGTTAATAGAGCAACGCCTGCAAGTGCGTATTGCAGCGCGCGGGAATACCTTTCAAATAAACGGCCAAGCGAATGCGGTAGATGACGCCGTGCAGCTACTTAAGCACCTTTATAACGAAAGCCAAAATGGCAGTGCGCTGAATACCGAAACCGTGCACCTACACCTGCAAGAAGCCGGTATTGAACAGCTCAGCAGCCCCGCCAGCAGTGACGAGTTGCCGGTGCTTATTCAAACCAAAAAGGCCAGTATTAAACCCCGCGGCAAAAATCAGCAACTCTATGTGAAAGCCATCCAGAGCTGCGATATAAACTTCGGCATCGGCCCCGCCGGTACAGGCAAAACCTATTTAGCCGTAGCCTGCGCCGTCGAAGCCTTAATCGCCAATGAAGTGCAGCGCATTCTACTCGTTAGACCCGCGGTGGAAGCGGGTGAAAAACTGGGCTTTCTGCCTGGCGACCTCGCCCAAAAAATCGACCCCTATTTGCGGCCACTGTACGATGCCCTGTACGAAATGCTCGGCATAGAGACAGTGACCAAGCTGATTGAACGCAATATTATTGAGATAGCACCGCTGGCCTATATGCGCGGCCGGACCCTAAATGACTCCTATATCATTTTAGACGAGGCGCAAAACACCACCCGCGAACAAATGAAAATGTTTCTAACCCGCATTGGTTTCGGCTCAACCGCGGTCATTACCGGCGACGCTACTCAGATTGATCTACCCCGCGGCACACCGTCGGGACTCGTGCACGTAATGAACGTCTTGGGTGATATTGAAGGCATCAGCATGACCCATTTCGCCGCCAAAGACGTGGTGCGCCACCCGCTAGTACAGCGCATTGTAGAAGCCTATGCCGCCTTTGAAGCTGAATTCGGCGCGCCTCGATGAATCAAACAATAGATTTGGAGCTCGATCTACAAATCGCCTGCGATGCCGCCAACCTGCCCAGCGAAGCCCAGTTTATACTGTGGGCAACAACCGCTCTGGCGGGACTAAGGGACGAGGCTGAGTTGAGCATTCGCCTGATCGACGAAGTGGAAAGTGCCGACTTAAATGCCCAGTACCGGCAGAAATCCGGCCCAACTAATGTATTATCGTTCCCAGCAGATCTACCTCCAGAACTTGAGTTACCCTTGCTTGGCGACCTCGCCATTTGCAAAGAAGTGGTAGAGCGCGAGGCCGGCGAGCAACACAAAGCCTGCCATGACCACTGGGCGCATATGGTAATTCACGGTACACTCCACCTGCTCGGCTTCGACCACATTGACGATGACGAAGCAGAAGAGATGGAAGCGCTGGAGATTGCGCTGCTAAAAACACTGGATATCAGTAACCCCTATACCCCTATTTCGTGAGGACAGCACCCAAAACCATGAGCGAAGATCGATCTAGCAACGATCCAAGTGATAAATCTTGGATCGAGAAAATTGCCCATGCTTTTTCATCTGAACCCAAAACACGGGAAGATCTGTTTGAACTGCTTGCTGTCGCCAAACAGAACGAAGTTATCGATGACGATGCAATAAGTATTGTTGAAGGCGCGATGCATATCAGTGATATGCAGGCCCGAGAAATTATGGTTCCGCGGCCACAAATGGTGGTGCTGAAGGCAGACCAGCCCCTCAGCGAACTCCTCCCCATCATTATCGACACCGGCCACTCCAGATATCCCGTTATCGGTGACACCCTCGATAATGTCTTGGGTATTTTGTTATCCAAGGATTTGTTGCCGCTGTTGTGGAAATTTGAGAATAGCGCCGATATCGATATTCGCGACATTCTGCGCCCAGCCACCCTCGTGCCAGAAAGCAAACGACTAAACGTCTTGCTGCGGGATTTCCGCGAAAAACGCCATCACATGGCGGTGGTGATTGACGAATACGGCGGCGCCGCCGGCCTCATCACCATCGAGGACATTCTCGAGCAAATCGTGGGTGAAATTGAAGACGAGTACGACGAAGACGACGACCTGCCAATCCGCAAAATTGCCGACAACGACTTTGTAGTGCAAGCACTCACGCCCATTGACGACTTCAACGATTATTTCAATGCGCGTCTTAGCGACGAAGAATTCGACACCATCGGCGGCCTGCTCCTCAAAGCCTTTGGCCACCTTCCCAGCCGCAATGAAATAACTCGCCTGGAAGAATTCGAATTCAAAGTGGTGAATGCCGACAATCGCCAGATCCATTTGTTGAGAATGCGCAAGCTCGAAGAAAGCTAGGGTCTGATCGCCCTAATCGGATTATCACTGCTGCGCGGGAGAGAAATCTCCCGCGCCTTGAACTTACCCCTCAATTAAGGTCTACAATGACCTTACACATCGCTCATTTTTACCAGCGTAGAGGCCAGTATGTCCGACGATCAGACTTTAGACACCCTCAATAGAATCGCCAGCGGCGTCGTTGAATACAGCGCACTGCTATTTTTGCTCCTGCTAGGGCTCGGCGCTATCTATTTAGTCTACATCTACATCAGCGACATCACCCAAACCCAGCACGCCATTCGCCGCAACTATCCTGTTATCGGGCGATTCCGCTATATTTTTGAACACCTTGGCGAATTCTTTAGGCAATACTTTTTCGCCATGGATCGCGAAGAGCTGCCGTTTAACCGCTCCCAGCGTTCTTGGGTCTATCGCGCCGCAAAAAATATCGACACCACCATCGCCTTTGGTTCAACGCGACCACTAAACCAGAGCAATGAAGTGTTATTTATGAATTGCCTGTTTCCCACCTTAAGCCAAGACGCCGCCCCCACCCACGCGGTGACCATCGGTGAAGGCTTCGCTAAACATCCCTACACCAGTTCAGCTATTTTCAATATCTCTGGCATGAGCTTTGGGGCGATATCCAAACCCGCCATTCGCGCCTTAAGCGCAGGTGCAAAAGAAGCCGGTATTTGGCTCAACACGGGGGAAGGTGGTCTATCGCCCTATCACCTAGAAGCGGGTTGCGACATCGTCTTTCAAATCGGCACCGCCAAATACGGGGTGCGCGACGCCGAGGGGCATCTCAGCGACGAAAAACTCAAGGCCATCGCAGCTCACCCCCAGGTGCGAATGATTGAAATAAAACTTAGCCAGGGTGCAAAACCCGGCAAAGGCGGCATCTTGCCCGGCGGCAAAGTTACCGAAGAAGTCGCCAAAATTCGCGGCATCGAAATTGGCAAAGACTCCATCAGCCCCAACGGTCACACCGATATCCACAACATCGATGAACTGTTGGACATGGTGCTAAGAATTCGCAATGTCACCGGCAAACCCGTCGGCTTTAAAGCGGTGATCGGTTTTTCGGAGTGGCTAGACGAACTCGGCGAAACCATCCACAAGCGCGGCCTAGAATATGCGCCCGATTTTATTACCATCGACAGCGCCGACGGTGGCACCGGCGCAGCACCGCAAAGCTTAATGGACTACGTGGGCTTGCCCATTCGCCGCAGCCTGCCCTTGGTGGTCGACAAATTAAATGAATACAATTTGCGCAAGCGCATTAAAGTCATCGCCTCGGGCAAAATGATCAACCCCGCCGAAGCGGCCTGGGCTTTGTGTGTTGGCGCAGACTTCATCGTAAGTGCTCGCGGCTTTATGTTTGCACTCGGCTGCATACAAGCGCTGCAATGCAATAAAAACACCTGCCCCACCGGCATTACCACCCACGACCCAGAACTGCAGCGCGGCTTGGTGCCAGAAAACAAAGCCACCCGCGTTAAGAATTACGCGCTAAACCTGATGCATGAAGTCGGTGTTATAGCCCACTCCTGCGGCGTAAAAGAAGCCCGCGCCTTAACTCGCAGGCACGTTTACTTAATCGACAATAACGGCAGCCCAGAACCCTTGACCGACCGCTACCCAGAAAAAACGCCAAAGCCGGAATACTTAATTGCCAGCACCGCAGACAGCGGCGTCGACATAGAGAGCCATACCCGATCGGCCATTCCTATTACGGCGAGCAAAGACGCCCGACCACGCTAATTCACTTCTTACTCTAGCCCCCAACCGAGGCCGTCGCTACACTAGGCCTCCGTTTTTACATGAATGGCCGGAACAACCCCCTGTGAAAATTAGTCACTACGCTTTTGTTGCAGTCGCCGGCGCCAGCCTTACTCTCTCACTTGCCCCTTTTGATTGGTGGTGGACAGCCATCATCGCCATGGCCGCCCTCGCCGCCAGCTTGAACAACGCGACAGCTAAACAAGGATTTATGCTCGGCTGGAGCTTTGGCAGTGCCAGCTTCGCCACTGGCGTGTCGTGGGTTTACGTCGCCATGCACGATTTTGGCGGCACCTCCGTCGCGCTAGCCATACCTATGACGGCACTATTCTGCATAGGTTTGGGCCTAGTACCCGCACTGTTTGCCTATATTTACTGCCGCTGGATTCGCGATGGTATCGCCGGTAAAACCTTGGGCTTTGCCGCAATGTGGGTGCTAGCGGAATGGCTGCGCGGCTGGATATTTACCGGCTTTCCCTGGCTTTATCTGGGCTATGGCCACCTACATACCGCTATGGCGGGATGGTCGCCAGTCATCGGTGTTTACGGCCTGAGCTTTTGGGTCGCGCTAAGCGGCGCAGCCATCGCCTTTAGCATTACCGCGCCCGCCCAATTAAAACGCCACGGCTATGCCAGCATCGCCGCCTGCCTTGCCTTATTCGCCTTGGGTTTCTCACTGCAAAATCACGAATGGACCACCGCCGACGCCAAGCCGCCACTGCGCATAGGCGCCGTGCAATCCAATATTTCGCAGGAAAAAAAATGGGCCTACACCCAATATTGGGCAACTTTAGAGCAATACGATCTGGCGTCTGAAGAGCTGTGGGCAGATTCCGACCTAGTGATATGGCCGGAAGCGGCCATCCCCACGCTTTATCACAACGCCCTGTCTTATTTCGAATACATCGCCGAACGCGCCGAGGCCAATAACAGCGCTCTTATTACCGGCGTACCCACCCGCACAAAAGAAGACATGCACAACTCGGTAATGGTCATCAGTGGCGGCGAAGGCATATACCACAAACAACGCCTTGTTCCCTTCGGCGAATACGTGCCGCTAGCACACTATCTTCGCGGCCTCATCGCCTTCTTTGACCTGCCCATGTCGAGCTTTAACCGCGGCGACCCAGACCAAGGCCACCTGCAAGTTAAAGGCTGGCAACTAGCGCCCTCCATCTGCTACGAAATTGCGTATCCAGACTTAGTAGCCCAAAGCGCCCGCCACAGTGACCTGCTATTCACCATAAGCAACGATGCCTGGTTCGGTCGCTCAATTGGCCCCGACCAGCATATGCAAATGGCACAGATGCGCGCACTGGAAAACGGCCGCGAATTAATCCGCGTCACCAGCACAGGCATTACTGCCATTGTCGATCACCATGGCAATATCCGGACGCGTATTCCCTCCTTTACTGCCGGCAATTTAAAAGGCGTTGTTCACGCACGTAATGGCACTACGCCGTTTACGCGTTATGGCTCAGCGCCGATTATTGTTTTGTGTTTTGGATTGGTGCTGTGCGCTAGGTTTTTGCGTCGGTAGAATCCGGCGTGATTAAAACAAATATCTAACTTTCTCAGAACGCCAGATGAAAATAATCGGTTAAGAAGCGTATGTAACAACTTTATCGCAAGATTCAAGCAACATAAAATGAGTTGCGGGATTGAGCCAGAATGCTTTCGGTAGGTATTCAACAATGCATTACAAAGAAATCGACTTCCGTTCCACTCCATTAAGTACACTGTGTACGGCAACAACAAATGCCGTTTCCGAACTTATTCATATTTCCAAAAATGGCGTAATGGATGGGATTACTGCAATGGAATATGCAGAATATTTCTACGGAGCTGCATTGGTAGCTTGTCAGACCTACGCCGCGGGCACAGTTAGTGACATAAACGAAATTGAAAAGGCTAACTATAAGAAAATTGATTTATACAAATACCAGGAAACCAACTGCCACGAGTATACCTACGTGGAACTGATCAATTCTCTTGCTAACTACTTTAAGCACAACGAAGAGTGGTCTGTTTGGCCCGTTAACGAAACAACCAAGACTCTTCGCCACTACCACATAGACGAAAATACTGATTTTCCGCTGTATCAAGGAATTAAAACGATTATTGGCGAGTCACCTGATGTTCGTCGCTTATGTGAAATACTAGAAGATTGGCGGTTTTCTTTGCTAAACACGCGACGCAAAAATATCTAGCTACATATCAAAATCATTGATTTCCTATATCACTTTTATCATATCCTGCTAGCTTGTGTTTCGCCCCGATGGGCGACTTACTTCTTTTACGAAAAAAGAAGTAAGCAAGAAATCCGCCCGCAATCACTCACCCTTCGGGTACCCTGTGCTTCTCAAAATCCAATGGGATCGCTGCGGAACTCGCCTTCGGCTCAGACAGTCCTCGCTAAAAACATCCCATTGAATTTCTGCGATGCTCAGTGAGTTCAAAAGCGGGACTAAGATTGGTGCCACCTTCAGGCACTAGACAAATAATTTCATATAACCTGGATACTCGCAGCTTGCGCCAACTTCCCTTCAGCGCCGCTGAGCACTGCAGCAAGTAACGGGTTTAAGCGGGAAACTGTTTGAGCCGAAGGCGAGTTTTTCACGCGCCGTTACTTGCGAAGCGCGGAGGGCATCGATGGCGTCCTTTGCCATCGACGGTGATGCAGGGTGCCTTTTTTCTTTGCCCACTTTCTTTTTGGGCATGCAAAAAGAAAGTGGGTCGCCCAGCTGGGCGAAACAAGGGCTCCCAGTAAACTGATAAAACAAACCAAAGACCAGTATCTAAGCAAAGGCAATCGCTTCGCATTCTGGATCCCCGATCGGGGCCGGGGATGACGAGATACTAAAGAATCCAGCCCCCTATACACGCGAGAACCTTTACCACTTAACCCGCAGTTGATCGACAAGCCCTTCAGCACCTCTGAGCACTCCAGCAAATAACGGATTAGAGCGAGAAACTGTTTGAGCCGAAGGCGTATTTTTCTCGGGGCACGCTGGCCGCGCCGTTACTTGCGAAGCGCGGAGGACAAAACGGCAGGATAGCCGTTTTGAACGCCCGAAAGGGCAGCCTTTAGGCCGAGGGGCAGGAAGCCCCGAGTTACATCGATGGCGCTTTTTGCCATCGACGGAGATGCAGGGTGCCTTTTTCTTTGCTTACTTTCTTTTTGGGCATGCAAAAGGACAACGTTTTCTAATTGATCGCCGCTTTTTGGCGACCCGAAAGGTGAGGCACGGAGTGCCGAATAAAGTAAGTCGTCCAGGAGGACGAAACCAAGGCTTGCATCAACCCAGCAAGTTGAAAATTAAATATCTGTACCCGCTCTTCTGGATCCCCGATCGGGGTTGGGGATGACGTAGTATTGAAAGGTCGGGGATGACGAGCTACAAAAACAAATCCACACTGATATGACAAGCCAACATAGAATCCTACCCCCTGCGAAGTATTTTTTTTACCACCACACCCAGGGCTCGCGTCGCAGGCGCGAAAATAGACACTTATTCATAGCCCGCTTAGCTGTTAGAATAAGCGCCCTTAACTTATACACCCGCTGTACAGAGACCTGACACCGCCAATGGACCACCAATACGCCCCACGCGACATCGAAACCTGCGCTCAACAATTCTGGCAGGAGCAAAACAGCTTCGCCGCCGTTGAAGATACCAGCCGCGAAAAATATTACTGCCTGGCGATGTTCCCCTACCCCAGCGGCAAATTGCATATGGGTCATGTGCGCAACTACAGCATTGCCGATGTCATCTCGCGCTACCAGCGCATGCTGGGCAAGAACGTGTTGCAGCCTATGGGCTGGGATGCCTTTGGTTTACCGGCTGAAAACGCGGCGGTCAAAAACAAAACCGCACCGGCCAAGTGGACGGTTGAAAACATCGCCTATATGCGCGACCAGCTTAAGCAACTTGGTTTTGCCTATGACTGGCAGCGCGAGTTTGCCACGTGCAAGTCCGATTACTATCGCTGGGAACAGTGGTTCTTCACCCGTCTTTACGAAAAAGGCATGGTCTACAAAAAGACCTCCGCGGTGAACTGGTGCCCAGTCGACGAAACTGTGTTGGCCAACGAGCAGGTTATCGACGGCTGCTGCTGGCGCTGCGACACCCAGGTTCAGCGCAAGGAAATCCCCCAGTGGTTTATTAAAATCACCAGCTACGCAGATCAATTAGTGAATGATTTGGATCAGCTCGACGGCTGGCCAGAGCAAGTTAAGACCATGCAGCGCAATTGGATTGGCCGTTCACAGGGCGTGCAAATGCGCTTTGATCTGGACGCTCCTGTCGCGGGCATGGGCGGTTTTGAAGTCTACACAACCCGTCCTGATACCCTTATGGGTGTTACCTACGTGAGCCTAGCAGCAGAACACCCCATTGCCCTGGAGCTCGCCAAAAGTAATCCAGCGCTGGCCGCCTTCATCGACGAGTGCCGCAATAGCTCGGTCGCCGAGGCCGACATGGCGACCATGGAAAAGAAAGGCATGTTCACCGGCCTTGACGCTCGCCACCCGATCACCGGTGACGCTGTGCAGGTTTGGATCGCTAACTATGTGCTGATGGATTACGGCACCGGCGCGGTCATGGCGGTACCCGGCCACGATCAGCGCGATTATGAGTTCGCGAAAAAATACGACCTCGCTATCAACCAAGTTATCGCCCCCGAAAATGGCGACACCGTCAATTTGGAAGACGGCGCCTTCACCGACAAAGGTATATTGGTTAATTCCGCTGCCTTCGACGGACTAAATTTTGACGCAGCGTTTAAAGCTATTTCTGATGAACTCGTCGCGCTGGGGAAAGGTAAAGTCACGACCAATTACCGCCTTCGCGACTGGGGTGTTTCCCGCCAGCGTTACTGGGGCGCGCCAATCCCTATCTTTAATTTACCCGACGGCGGCGAAATTGCCGTGCCGGCTCACAAGCTCCCGATCCTGTTACCAGAAGACGTGGAAATGGACGGCGTGCAGTCGCCCATCAAGGCCGACTCAGAGTGGCGCAAAGACGAACTCGACGGCGTCGCGGTCGAGCGCGAAACCGATACCTTCGACACCTTTATGGAGTCCAGCTGGTACTACGCGCGTTTTACCTGTCCCGACTTTGAAGACGGCATGCTTGATCGCGACCGCGCGAACTACTGGCTGCCAGTCGACCAGTATGTCGGCGGTATTGAACACGCCATTCTTCATCTTTTGTATGCGCGCTTCTTTCACAAATTAATGCGCGACGAAGGCCTGCTGGATTCTGATGAGCCGTTTAAGCAGCTACTCTGCCAAGGCATGGTCTTGAAAGACGGCAGCAAAATGTCCAAATCCAAGGGCAATACCGTTGACCCGCAAGCCTTAATTGAGCAATACGGTGCCGACACGGTGCGCCTATTTATTATGTTTGCCGCGCCACCAGAGCAAAGCCTTGAGTGGTCTGACAGCGCAGTAGAAGGTTCACACCGGTTCTTAAAGCGCCTGTGGAAACTAGCCGCAACCCACCTAGAAGCCGGTTCAGCGCCAGCGCTAACACCAGAAAATCTGAGTGGCCCGCAGCAGGATTTACGCCGCAAAACCCATGAAACCATCGCCAAAGTCAGCGATGATTTCGGCCGCCGCCTGACCTTCAACACCGCAATTGCAGCGGTGATGGAACTGGTAAATGAAGTCAGCCGCTTCCAGCGCCAAAGCGAGCAATGCCTCGCTGTTGAACGCGAGGCCATTGAAGCCACTGTGCGCCTGCTCGCCCCCATTGTGCCGCATATCAGTCACCAACTTTGGCTAAACCTGGGCCACAGCGATGCGGTTATCGATGCGCCTTGGCCGCAGGTAGATGAGTCTGCCCTGGTGCGTAACACCATTGAAATGGCGGTGCAGGTCAATGGTAAACTGCGTGCTACCATTGAAGTCGCGGCCGATGCCGATGGCGAGAGCATTAAAAAACTAGCCCGTGAGCAAGAGAATGTGCAGCGCTTTCTGACGGACTTAACCATCCGCAAAGAAATTTTGGTCCCCAAAAAACTGGTGAATATCGTTGCTAACTAAGCTGACACGTTTTTCGTTTATCGCTGCAGCCTGCTTAATACTGGCCGGCTGCGGCTTTGCTCTGCGCGGTGACAGCAGTATCGACGCCACGCTACAGCCAATTTACGTTGCCAGTGATCGCGAAAGCCAAGAGCTCAGCTCGTCGCTTAAACGCCAATTCGCCATAAACGATGTCGCAGTTAGCAAGCGCCGCAAAGACGCAAAATTAATAGTTATTGTTAAATTATTAGACGAAGAGAAGCGCAGTGTCGCCCTTGATCGCGAGGCCCGTGACGCCGAGTATGCGCTGTTTGAATCGGCCAGTATTGAGCTGCAAAGCCCCGACGGCACAAATCTGCGCGGCCCACACACACTGCAGCAACGTCGCCTGATTGTGAATGACCCCGACAACCCCGTCGGCGAAGAAACCGAGTCCACTATAGTGCGCGCCGAAATGCGCGAGCAGTTGAGTATTCGTCTCGCTCGCCAGGTCGAATTCTGGTCTCATCAACTCCAAGACCAACCCTAATGCGGATTCGTTCGGAACAGCTCACCGGACACCTCAGCAAGCAATTGCTGCCTGCCTATTTGATCACTGGCGACGAGCTACTTATTAGCCAGGAGTGTTGCGACACCATTCGCCAGCACTGTCGCAAAGAAGGTATTAGCGAACGCGAAGTACTCAATGTTGATCGCAGCTTCGACTGGGCTCAACTGCTAGACTCCGGCCAATCCATGTCTTTATTTGGCGACCGCAAACTCATTGAGCTGCGAATTGGCGATAGCAAAATGGACCAGAAAAGTTCAGCGGCACTGCAGGAATACCTGGGGCATGCCGACGGCAGTAATATTTTGCTAGTGAGTTGCGGCAAACTCGACAGCCGCAGCATGAACAGCAAATGGGTAAAAGCGCTCGACGCGGCCGGCGCAGTTATTCAAGTGTGGCCAATAGAGCGCCAACACCTGGATAACTGGATCATGCAGCGCATGCGCAAGATCGGCCTCAACGCCGACAGCGACGCAGTGCAACTGTTAGCTGATCGGGTTGAAGGCAATTTACTCGCCGCTGATCAGGAGATTGCGAAACTCAAAATACTGGCGGGCGAGCGCAGCATCACCGCCGACGTCGTCGCCAATGCGGTGGCGAGTAGCGCGCGCTACGATGTGTTTAAACTAATCGACACCGCACTGGCAGGCAATGCTGGTAACGCTCTGCAAATGCTCAATAGCTTGCAGGCTGAAGGGGGCGAAGACATCGCCATGCTCGGCGCGGTAACACGGGAAATTCGCACCCTGTATCAGTGCGCGCAACAACTAGAACAGGGCGGCGGCATAGATCGCGTATTAGATGGCGCTCGGGTTTGGGACAAGCGCAAGAGTCTCTACAAAAATACCCTGCGCCGTTTGAAAAGTGCCCAGCTCGGCAAACTTCTGCAGCTTGCCACCCGTATAGACGCCGCCCAAAAAGGGCAAAGCAAAGAGAACGCAAGCATCCTCTTTGCTAACCTGGTGTCGCTGTTAGCCGGTCAAAAGCTCGCGGAAAAGCTTTAACCTACAGGCCGGCTTCAGCCGCCGATTCCCTCCAATCCACCCGCCAAGCTACCAAATAAACCTTCCAAGGCCGACAGCGGTAAAGTACCCAAGCCCTGCAGTAAAGATGGCAATAACAGCGTGTCCAGGTCATAAGTCACTTCACGAACAACAGCCAGCAACACCGTGCTAATAAATTTTGGACCGAGGCCAATTGCATCACTTACTTCTGCGGGAGCGAATTCTTCAATTGGGATAACTTTCAAAAGCAGATTCGCTAATAAATCGTCGATGGTAGATACCACAACTTGACCCAACTCGCTGGTACTCACATTGCCCGTTGCATCAATCACGCGGGTAACATCAAACAATAACTCCGACAATAAGCTCAGCGATCCGCCCACCACCGGCACGCTGCCGCCCTCTTCCTCGATGCTGTCAACGATGCCCTGTATATTGGCCGCTAGCCTGTTCAAAGGATCTGTGAGGCCGCGTAGATCTGCACTAGCGGGATCGTCATCGCTACCCGTTTCACCGGTAAACTGCTCCAGTGCGACGGCAAGCTGATCAAATGGCGCGGGTAAACCCTCGCTGCCAGCGTCGGGAATCGCATCCTGCAAACTTTGCAATGCATACAGCAAAGCCTGGCTCGCCCGCTCTCCACCGGCCAGGGCCAACTCGGGGTTCTGCTCAGTCGCCGCGCCCTGCAGGCCGCTTAGCAGCGAATCGACTACTTCCAGCAGGGCATTGCCCGACTCACCTACCGCCGCCACTAACCCCGCTAAATTTTCCTCTGGAATCGCCCCAGCCAAACTCGCAAAACCATCGGCAAACTGGCTTTGCACCGGATCGAGATTGCCCTCTTGGTCGTTAATATCAAAATCTGAGGCGCCATCCAAGGGGTTGGTAAAACCGTCGGACTCCGGCAAACCCACCGCAGCTTGCTGGTTTTGCTCACGGCGAAACGCAGGCTGGGGAGCGCTTAGCGAACCCAAGCCGAGGGCCGCGTCGTCGGGGTCAACCTGGTAGACTTCACCGACCATTTTGTCGCCCTTAATCTCGACCCAAACGAAACCGTAGCTATCGCCCTTTTCATAGTAAACGGCATTGTCGTCACGGTTTTCCAAGCTTCGGGTTTTACTGGTCGCACCAGAGACAATAAAGCCGGTTTTTCCGCAAGATGCGACAGGCAATAACCACTGTAAATCGTGGTCGTGGCCAGCGAAAAAGAAATCCGCCTTATCGCATAGGGTTTCTTCTAAAAATGATTTATAGCGGCTACCCGCCAACACCGGTGCAATAAAACCGGGAATGCCGTCGTAGTTACCTGCATTGCCGTGGCTACCACTAGAAAGGTAAGGATGGTGGGCAAAGGCTATTTTCCATTTTGCCTTGCTGCTGGCCATAGCGGCCTTCAACCACTGCGCCTGAACCAAGCCGTAGTTGTTATACGAGTAATTTTCATCGCTGTCAGGAAAGCCGCCCGCAATTTGATTCGAATCGACACCGAACAATTCCACTAATGGCGCGGACGCATCACCGCCTTGGGTAAACCGGTAATAGCGCGCCGGCATTTTCCAGCGCGACGTCTGCCGAGGCTGCGCTGGGTGCAAGGTATCGCGGTAGTGATAATCGACCTGGAAATCACCATTGGAGTTATTAGCACCATCGCCACCAAAGAAACCACTGTTGTCATGGTTTCCCAACACCATATAAAAAGGCAGATCGATGGGAGCAAACGGCAGTTCAAACTTCTCTTCAAACTGCGGATCAAGCTCAGAACTCACACCCGATTCGTAAATATTATCACCGAGCCCCAGCACTAAATCACAGCCCTTAGCCGCGCACACCTTGGCAACGGCCTCGCCCACCGCATAAGCGCCAGCACTGCCGCTGCCGCTATCGCCGAGTAGAACTATTCGCACCACCGGTTCGGCGGCCTCATCGGGAGTTTCATCGGGGGTTTCATCCACTACACCATCGTCTACCGGTGCTGATCGACTTGAAGACGAACCACCGCAAGCAGCCAAGGTCATAATCAAGGCAATTAGCAGGGGCGTGGCTAGTAATTTATCTCGATAGTTCATTACTTCTCTCTCAACTACTTATATGCGCCGTTAGTGTATAAGTGGCGCCATGTTAATCGCTATTCGCTCGGTCACACTTTGGGATATGACACCGGCGTATCTTCGACGAGCCGGCTGCTACCGCTGTTCACCGCCAAGCGCTTCACCTTGCTAGATTCAACACCAGATTGCTCGGCCGAATCTATATTCTCCGCGTAATAGAACTCAGCCTGTGCACGCTGATGGGTAACGTCCATCAAAATAAAACCGTGATTCTTCAAGTCGGTATATTTCATATGGGGGTTAACCACCGGCAATACCGCAGAAACCAACTCCGCTGCACCATCAGGAAAACCCGGCGACGTTACGCTGGGCGCCACAAACTCAACCCCCAAGGGCTCATCAAGCACACCGCCGGTCAGCACCGCGCTACTTTTGTAAAGCTCACTCGCCCAACTGGTATGAATATCACCAGTAAGTATGACTATATTGCGGATAGCGTTGTCTTCAACAAAGTCGAGAATCTCTTCACGCTCGACCGGGTAGCCGTCCCACTGATCCATATTCACTGCGACCAAAGGACTAAAATCATTGGTCGGCACACCCGGCAATAGGCGCTGAATTTCCAGTAACTGTAATTGGGCAAACATGACTTGCTGGCCAACAAACTTCCACTGCCCCTGCGCGGTAGCTAGCTTATTTTTGAACCACTCCTTCTGAGTTTGACCGAGTAAATCACGCGCATCACTGCGCGCCGGGTCAACCGGGTTCTCCAACTGTTTTACGCGCCCCTCCAGGCGGGTATCCAGCATAATAAAATCCGCTAAGTCGCCGTAGCGAAAGGCACGATAAATACTGTCTTCGCTCTCCGTTGGCGGGCGAATGGGCATCCATTCAAAGTAGGCCTGAATTGCCTGCGTTTTACGCGCCAACCACTCGCCTTCACCTTCGCTATGATTTTCTGCACCGTCTTTATAAGAATCATTGGCAGACTCATGATCATCCCAAATCGTAATAAAAGGATGGATTAAATGCGCTGCCTGCAAGTCGGCATCTTTACGATAATGGGCGTAGCGACGACGATAATCATCCAACACCAAAATCTCGTGAGGAGGATCTAGCAAGCGTGCCGGATTATCGCCGTATTCACCGTCGCCGTACTCGTATATGTAATCGCCCAAATGCAGAACAAAATCGAGGTCAGAGCGATTGGCGATCATACGGTATACAGAAAAATAGCCGTGGGGATAACTGCTACAAGAACACACTGCATAACGCAGACGCTCTGCGTATTGACCCGGCATGGGTAGCGTTTGTGCACGACCTACCGGCGACTGCTGACTGCCAACGGAGAAGCGATACCAATAGCGTTGCTCGGATAACAAACCCGCCGCATCAAACTTAACCGTGTAATCGCGCTCGGCATTTGTCGTAAAGACTTCTGACAGCACGATCATGTCAAACTCTGGGTCTTCTGCCACTTCGCACAACACATTGATAGCGCCAGCAAATTCAGGCTCTGGCGTAACGCGGGTCCACAGAATCACGCGATCGTCTAAAGGGTCGCCGCTGGCAACGCCGTGAATAAATGACACCTCGGTATCCGCTACTGGGGGATTAGACGACCCGCGAGATCCAGAGTTGCTGCTACCACCACAGGCTGTCAGAATTGGCACCGCAATAGACGCTGTGGTCATGGCGCGTAGAAAATGTCGTCGTTTCACGTAGAGCTCACTGCTGCTGTCATCAAAAAGTAACAGTATGATAACTTTTCGGTGTTACAAATACATTTCAATAACAATTCATCAACCTCGAGGGAGAAACACCCCTGCAATGAAAAAGCTCTGTATTCTTGTGACGTGCATCCTGTTAGCGGCCTGCAGCAGCAAGCCAATTCCGTTTACGGATTATCTGGTCAAAAATTTATTGCGCGACAACCTCGAAGGAATGGCAAAACCGCCGATTTTCTCGGTCGAAGATATCACCGTAAAAACTCTGGAAAGCACCGAAACCACTGGCATTGCTACCGCTGATGTCAGACTGCGATTCCCGGAAGACTTCGATACGGTTGTGAGTCTGCGCAGACTGGAACCCTTCAACGTAGCCTATCTGCAATACAAAAGTAGCTTTGGCAAATTCACCGCTGGCGAAAGCCAGGTACACCACGCCGAATACCAATTTGAACGTCGCGACGGTAAGTGGTTTATCGTTGGCAGTCGCGCGATTGCCGCCCCTGAGATTTTTCACGCGGCGGGTAGTCCAGCGACAAAAGAATAAATAACTCGTGAGATGAGCGGCGCGAGAACGCCAGGCCAGGTGCCAAATACCGGAGCGCTCAGTCAAGGCGTTAACATGGTCAAGCCGGTTGAACAGTAGCGCCCTTCCCACTATCTACTTGGCGAATTACATAACTCATTGAAATTAATAAAAAACGAGATATGATCAAGGGAAAGGGATACTTGGCAGAAATAAAGGGAATTAGTCTTCGTTTGGCCGACGCTCGCGAATAGCGAGGCCGCTACATCATTGAATTCCCTAAAAATTTCCAATCAACGTAAAAGCCAGTTCCGTGATAAGGGGGCCAAAGTGATATATGGCCTGAGTCGTTATAACAAAACTGTTATGAGTAAGATAATGAATAAGTCCGTCCTACTTCTTGCTGCCCTATTTTCCCAGCTAGCTATTGCCGATAGAAACACGGCTGGAATGGTCGGGGAGATCGCAGATAAGATGCTAATTACCGGAGAGCGGTACGTAGTGCCTGGCTGTAGGAAACTCATCATCATGGACACTAAAAAATATAGCAATCTCACGTGGCTGAAAATTAAAGGGGTAGCGACAGTAACATCTGTCCTTAATGGTAATGCGGCTTCTCATGTTTTTGACGGGAGCTTCACGTACTACACAGGTAAGGGTGATCTATATGAGATGGTTACTTTAATGCCAAATACGGAAGTAACTCTTCAGTCCAAAGAATTAACTGAAAGTATGCCGGTGCGTGAGTACAACTGGATTAATAAGGAAGGTGTAGCTTGCGGAGAGTAACGCTCATAACAAGCGACTGTGATCAAAAATCAAGCCTATAGCCGACTATATTTTCAAATTAATTACGCCATTTTCCACTCCCGTCCGTCACGTACCATAGCATTAAGAATGGTCATCATCTTCCGCATACAGGCGGTAATGGCGATCTTCTTGTGTTTACCTTGAGCGACTAGGTGTTGATAAAAATCTCGCATCACCGGGTTGTGTTGAATGGCTGATAGCATGGCCATGTAGAGCACCGTTCTTATGGGTGCTCGGCCGCCACGGATTCGTCGTTTCCCTCGCATATTTCCACTGTCGCGATTATAGGGTGCAAGACCACAGAGCGCTGATATTTGGCGGTTAGTCAGTCTGCCAAGTTCAGGCAGCTCACCTAACAGCGTATAAGCAACACCATCGCCGATCCCTGGGACGGTGCTGACCAATTCATACGTGGCCTTCCATTCGCAAATTTTATCGAGTTCGGTGGCTAACTTTTCATTGACCCAATTGATTTCCTTTTCTATGAACTTAATCGCCGCTGCGTGAGAACGAACAACACACTTTTGTGATTTCTTGTGTCGGTTTAATTCCTGGGTGCGCATCTCATTAAGCTGCCGCTTACGAGCAAGTAAGTCTTTAAAAATACGGACATTCTTAGACGGTAGTGCTCTAGGTTCGGGCTTTATCACAGCCGCAAAACTCGCAATCACTGCTGCGTCTAGCTTATCTGTTTTTGCCATCAATCCTTGAGCTTTCGCGTACTGGCGAACCTGCATGGGTTGAACAATTACAATAGGCAGGTCAAGTTCTGCGCAGGCCTCAACTAACTGGCGCTCATAGCCACCTGTAGCTTCAACCAAAATGCGGGCTAATTTGTAGCGCCGTAGCTGGGATAAAAGTTGCTTGATTCCGGCTGAAGAATTCTCGGTTGACCAATGTTTGCCGAGTTCATGAATGAAAATATCCAGTTGCTGACTACCGACATCGATGCCGACGTTCCTGCCGCTGGGATCACTGTAAGCTAAGCTGATTGCGTTCATATCTCACCCTTGCTACATTCGAGCTCGAGGCTCTTTCGACTGTTCGAGTTAAACAAAGAATCGGTATGACGCCCACGCTTGTTAACGGGCTCGTCAAACGGCACCAGTCAGGCAACGGGCTGCCATACCGAAAACCTGCGGCTACAGGTTTGAGCCTCACTTTATCGCTAAATGAAAAACAGGGAAAATCATGGTTTTTCAATCATACAAGTAAAGGCAGCCGACGCAAAAATGCGCGCGGCTGCTTTAGGCGTTATGTGTAAATAGCATGGATTTCACTAAAGTAGATAATTCATTTAATGCATGGGCTAGCTCATCAGATATATTCATTCAGCGAGAATATAAAGGTGAGGATGTTAGGTCGGCAGATATCTTAGATATTAACGAGAAAAAGTGGCAGCTTTGGCTTGTGCCCGTAAACGATGAAAATGCGTGCGTAATCCACTACTGGGATTATAAGAAGGTAAGTAGGCACGCTAAGGTGGCGACATCGGAACTACTTTCAGAACTGTCTAAAATTGAGGCGATAATCCGTGCAGGTGAACTCACATAACAAGGCCAGCCACACGACTGGTTTTTCTCGCTTCGCTCAAAAAACCAGCGTGTGCTGGCAACGTTACGTGTTTTCGCTATGAACAAGAAAAATGACTCCGATTACCACCGACAAAAAGCTGAGCTTGAAGAATATAAGCTCTTTCCGTTAGCCTTGGCTGGAGTAGGATTCATAGTCTTGGTTTTCTACCTCATGGGAAACGAAGTAATTGAATTTTCTGATGTAGAGCTGCGTGGTTCTGCCAAGTACGTATGGGCGCTTAGTGTAGAAGTCCTACTGGGATTGGCTGCATTAATGGCGGTTTCAAGCCTGTCATTCATTATTTGTCTTTCTTTACTGCCCAGATATGTAAGTAGATTCCAGTTGCACCCTTGGAAGCCTATAGCTTTTTCCTCGGCGCTGCTGGCTTTGGGCGTTGGGCTGCTGGCAGTTGCGAGGTACGTCAATGAATTGGTACTTCAAAATTCTAGAGATATATCAAAATTTCTCAGTTTTGATTACTTCGCTATAGAGGGAGCGCTATTCATAGTGTGGATGTTGGCTTTTACTTGGTTAGGCTCCATGCTTTTTTCGCTAATTTATTGGTGTGTTAGGGCCCCCTTTAATCTCCCTGAGATAATTGAGTGGGTTAAGGAGCAAGAGAAAGAACGGAATCAAAAAAGCACGTAACAAACACGCGCAGTTAACCGCAAAAAGACGCGGCAGGACAGTCAAAGCTCCGCACCTTTTTGTGCAATCGCTGCGCTCATTTTTACACAAAAACGTGCTCCGCTTTGTCTTCCCCTGGCGTGGGCGTTATGTGCGCACTAGTTAGAAGCAAGATTAATGGCTATAAGTGAATTTGAGGAAAAGCGTTGCGAAAGGGAAGTGGAGAAATTTCTCTCTATCAGGAGGCCTCCTCCTCATATCCGTAATGAGTTTGATATTAGCTATCGAATAGAAAATCAGAGTGTAGAGCTCTTTGAAATTAGGCCACAGTTTCGCAACCCGGAAAACAAAATAGAAATTCCAATTGCCAAAGCCACTTATGTTAAGAAGGAAAAGGTTTGGAAAATTTACTGGCAGAGGCAGGATTTAAAATGGCATTCTTACAGCCCTGCGCCTACAGTAAAATATTTTGAGGAATTTCTCACTATCGTAAATGAGGATGCCAATGCATGCTTCTTCGGTTAAAAAAGCACATAACAAGGCTAGCCAACACCGGCAGCGCAAAAAGCACGCGCTGCCTCGACTCGCTACACGTTGTTTCGCTCGCGGTTGCTAGCGGCGTTAAGTGTAGCCACGGTTCTGAGGCCTAGATGATCGAGAGTATATTTTCAATATTTATGGGGGCTGCGCTCTTCGTAGTTGGGTGCCACTGTTTATTAGCAATTCCCGTAGCAAAGCTCAGAAAGAACTGGAGAGGAACCAAGATAAAAACTGGAGCAGTTTCCAATTTAGGATTTAGTATTCTATTTCTTCAGGGGGCAGCTGTAACATTGTTTCTCACAGAGCAATTTGAAAGGTTCATCGACGTATTTGCTTTCGTGGTAATTCCCGCTAGCTTGGCAATCTGGTTATGTTTTTTGGGTTATAAAAAAGACGCTGAGAGGAGTTCAGGTGCATCAAGCACTTAACAAGCACGAGCAGTATGCCGCTGAAAATCGCGGCGGGACAGCCAAAGCTCCGCACCTTTTTGTGCAAGCGCTCCGATTATTCTTGCACAAAAACGCGCTCCACTTTGCCTGCCCCTATCGTGGGCGTTAAGTGTCTATGAGAACTGAAACCAAAACTCAAGTATGGTTCTTGCGCGATCCGAGAACAAAAAAATGGATAAGGCAGTGCGGAGCGTGTGGGCAGTACGGGAGAGATCCAGAAACTCCTGAAAACATCCCAAAGGTTAATTTTGAGAGTATGTTTCCAGTAATGAAATTAGATGATCGTGGGTTATGTCAGTATTATTCACCAAGGTTTAAATAATGCCCGCAACAAAAACACTTAACAATCGCAGCCATGTTCGCCCTTCGGGCTGGACCTCCGTTCCGGTGCTTGAAAAGCAGCGCCTCCACTACGGCCCATGCTGCGGGCGATATGGTTAAAACCTAGTAGGGAGATAATAGTGTCAATCATAAAAATAAGTTCGATATTAATGCTTTTCATTTTGGTTGCATGTGCTAGCGTGCCCCCAGTGACTCCTGCACCCCGAGACCCACCAAAGAAAGAAGAAATAGAACGCTTAGAAGCAGAAGATCCAACTTGGAAATTGTTGCAAATAGTAAATCCAATTTATCCTAGAAAGCCGTTTTACGATGGCATTGAAGGTTGGGTCGTTCTTGAGTACGACGTATATGAAGATGGGGTGCCGAGAAATATTAAAGTTAAAGATTCTAGCCCCAAAGACCTATTCGACAGTGCGGCAATAAAGGCGCTAGAACAGTTTCTTTACGAGCCAATAAAGAAAGGTGGCGAGTCTGAAGTTAAGCCGCTTATAGGTCTCAATAGGTTGTTTCATTTTAAAATTCAGAGAAAACCATAACAAGGCTATGAATTGGGATTTGGGTAAGCTGTCCCCCTTTTTGCAAAAAGCCGCAAAAAGAGCCGCCAACTCACCCAAACCCATTACAGCGGCGTTAAATGCATCAGATAGCACAACTTTGCTCAATTTGAAGTACCTGCATAAGCCTACCACTTGCCAACAATCCTGCAATTGTTGAAGTCATTTCAAATATTTCTATTTCTGAAAATTTATTTTTGAGCTTTGTAAAAAAAGCATCATCGATTCGTAAATGATCCTGAATGAATAATTCAGCGTATTCAATACCAAGCTTCTCACTAGCGTTTAATATTTCGCTTTGTTGCCAGTTAGTAACAGCCTCGTAAAACTCCTCATCAATACCGGCGGATAACAGTTCTGGAAAACGAAATTGAAGGCATATTTGGCATTGGTTAATTTGAGCGACCCGCATCCTTATTGCTTCACGCACTCGAACATTCAAACTTGACTTTGAGTATATTGCATCAGCCAACACGGCCATTGCGTTGCCCATACTAGGCTGCAACCCTAGCAAGCGGATACTCTCCGGATCATCACCTGCGGGTATATCTATACGTGCCACTATCTCACCCCATCCCTATAGTTACTTTAAGTAACTATTGTTTATCGTCTATGTTAACGTGTCAATAAGGCACTTTTTTGTTACCTAACTATAACTGGGAGACTCGTTGAGAATACGCTATGAAACCGCAACAAAATGGAACGCAAAATAGTATTTTTCCTGATAACGAAAACTGTTCAGTCCGAGATGTTTTGTCCAAACTAACAAGCAAATGGCCAATGCTTATTTTATTTGCACTACTGGATGGGCCTGAAAGGTTTTCATCGTTACAACGAAGAATCGAGAATATATCGCGCCGCATGCTGACAATATCACTTAGACAATTAGAGCGTGACGGCTATATAAATCGTCAGGTTTACCCTGAGGTTCCGCCACGAGTGGAATATACACTTACGGAAATTGGTAACACAGCTACGATTCCACTAATAGATTTGGTAAGTTGGGCTGAGAGAAATCACAATGAAATACGATCTTGTAGAGAAAAGTTTGATGCCGATAAATAGTTTTTCAGTATGTTAGTGTCTGTATTTAATACAGCCAAAGCAAAATGCTGTTAATAGAAGCATTTAACCCCGTCACTGCTAATATCCCATTACTGGTTTTAAGTTATTACACCTATACGCAGATTAAAAATAATCCGCAAAAAACCTAGTAATGACTGCCCAACTGCACCCATGGTGTTTTACCTTCCTGGTGATACACCGTAAAACGCGTGAGTCCAGCATAGGGAACACCCAAGCGGGTCATCGCGCCCATCGGCATGCCCAACCAATGGCAAATCATGACCCGTATAACAGCGCCGTGCGCAACCAGTAACAAAGATTGGCCTTGGTGATGCGCTGCAATGGTATCTAACTCGGCGGTGATGCGTTGACAAAAATCAGGCATAGGCTCGCCGTTAGGTGGGCTTGCCTCAGCCGGTGATTCCCAAAAATCTGCCCACTCTTGGGGGAACCGTTGGCGAGCGACGTCGTGCGCTAAACCTTCCCAGTCGCCAAAGTGCATTTCGCGAAGTTCGTCGCGCACGGTCATTGGTGTGTTGCGCTCTGTTGCCAGCATTTCTGCAAAGGTGTGGCAGCGCTTTAGTGGTGAACTTAGAATATTGTCCCAGCGGGTGTCACCCATGCTCACCACTTTATCTCGCATTTGCTGCCAGCCAAGTTCGCTCAGTGCCACGTCGGTGCTACCCCGAAAAATTTCGCCTCCCTCGCAGGCGCCGTGGCGAAGCAGATCGATACGTGTTGTGGTTACCTTAGCCATTGCGATTGTCCCAACTTAATTATTGCCTCGACTCACACCGGCTTGTTCAAAACTCGCCATTTCAATTTGCAGTCGACAGGCCGCCTGCATAATTGGTAAGGCCAAAGCGGCGCCACTGCCTTCACCAAGGCGCATATCTAATTGCAACAGCGGCTCTGCTTCCATTTTATTTAAAAGGCGGCTGTGTCCTGGCTCCGCTGAGCAGTGGGAGAAAAACAACCAAGGCCGAATTGAAGGATTAATACGCACTGCCGACATGGCCGCCGCCGTGCAAATATAACCGTCGACCAAGACTGCGATGCCCTTTTGCGCGGCGTGAATATACGCACCGGCCAAGGCGCTAATTTCATAGCCACCGATACGACGCAATACTTCCATGCCATTTTTCATATGGGGCAAATGGCGTGACATGGCGCGGGTTACCACCGCCGATTTTTTAGCCAACATTTGGTCGCTTATTCCGGTGCCGCGACCGACCATTGCCGTCGCTGACAATCGCGTGTGCGCAACCGCCAAGGCCGCTGCCGAGGTGCTGTTGCCAATCCCCATCTCACCACCGATAAAAATATCGATATCGCCAGCTTGATCGATAATATCGCGGCCGACTGCCATGGCTTCTTCACACTGTTCCATGGTCATGGCTTCGGTGACACACATATTTTGGGTGCCTGCTCCGACGCGCATATCCAGGACATTCGGCAAGTCTTCCAGTGCGTACACAGTACCTACATTAATAACTTTAAAATCAGCACCCAGCGCCTTGGCAAGTACACTAATCGCGGCGCCACCGCTGGCAAAGTTGCGTACCATTTCAGAAGTAACCGATTGCGGATAGGCTGATACGTCCTCGGTAGTCACACCGTGGTCTCCGGCAAATACGGCAATCAACGCTTTGTTTACGTGGGGCTCCAAGGTGCGCTGAATAGACGACAGTTGAATAGCGACGTCTTCCAATCTTCCCAATGCACCTATCGGTTTCGTTAAGCTCGCTTGGCGCGCTTGCGCCGAAGCGCGAAATTCTTCGTCAGCTTCAGGCGCCGACTCCTCATACCAATGTGACATATTTTATCCCTTCAGAACCTGCTCTAAACCCGCCGTTACCAACACAACTCGATCTGCCATCGCGGCCAAGTCCTGATGCAAGCGCCCCGATTCATCGACAAACTGCCGACTCAATGTACCCAGTGGCACGATACCCTGCCCCACCTCGTTGCTAACCAATACTATGCGGCCCTCTGCGCGACGTAAAACCTGATAAAACTCATCGCGCACAGTTTGCCAACTCTTCAGATCATCTTTCATTAGCCAGTTGCTCAGCCAAAGTGTTAAGCAATCAACTAGAATAGCGGTATTTGGCGTCGCGTGACGCCGAATTGCCGCCGCAAGCTCCTCGGGCGCTTCAATCGTCTGCCAGCCATCGTTGCGTCGCTGATACTGATGGTGAGCAATTCGCGCTGTCATTTCCTCATCACCGGCGGTGGCAGTAGCGACGTAGATACGCTGAGCATCGTCTGCACCGCCACTTATGCGTTGCTCCGCCAAGCGACTTTTGCCCGACCGCGCGCCACCAATATACAGTTCCAACACCGCAATGCCCCCGCTATATGGCCACCAATACTGCCACCAAAAGGTGATCTGACGTATAGTAAACCGCTTATTCTACAAGACTGGTCGCAACAGAGGGAAATATGGGACATCGATTATCGAAGATTTATACTCGCACCGGCGATGACGGTACCACCGGACTCGGCGATGGCTCGCGTATCGATAAAGATCACCACCGCATGGAAAGTATCGGCACAGTCGATGAGCTTAACTCCGTGATCGGGCTTTTAATGGCCGAACTCCCCAGCGACGATGCCTATATGACACTTCTCGCACGTATCCAACACGATTTATTTGATCTGGGCGGCGAACTGGCCGTACCGGGATACACCATGATTAGCGCCGAGCGTATTGGCGAGCTTGAGACGAGTTTAGACGAGTTGAATGAAGACCTACCGCCACTCAAAAATTTTATACTTCCCGGTGGCAGTAAAACTGCAGCGCTCTGCCATATGGCTAGATCTGTCTGCCGTCGCGCCGAGCGCTGCTTGGTCGCGCTGAATAAAACCGATGAGGTTAATTCTACGGGCCGCCAATACTTAAACCGGCTGTCTGATTTTTTATTCGTGATGGCCAGACTGCTGGCACGTCGCAATGGTGGACAGGAAGTGCTGTGGCTGCAAGCGGATAAGCGTTAGGCCAATCAAATATCGACCTTCCCGTTTTTGTCGCAATGCCGACAAAAACGGGAAGCTATTCATCACCTCACGCAATAATTACCCCAATAAATAATCACCAAAGCCACGCAGCGCCCCTAACACCGCTACTATCTCCGTATTTTGCTTTTAGCAACTGGGTTTCACAACTGTCGCTAAAAACAAAGCCCTGCCAATACTGCGGTACTTTCTGATAAATAATATCGATATTAGAGACCCCGCCACCCAGCACAATGGCCGCAGGGTCTAACAAATTAATAACCCCGGCGAGTGCCTGAGCTAACTGCCGACAATAAGTGTCGAGCACGGTTTCTGCCAAGCCCTCTCCAGCGGCCGCACGACGGGCAATCTCAGGCGCCTTAATCGCCTCCCCGCCCGCAACAAGATAGCTCTTCGCCAAACCAGCACCACACAGATAAGTTTCTATACAGTTTATGCGACCACAGTAACAACGACGCTCTTCGCTCACACCGGGCATCGGGTTGTGACCCCACTCGCCAGCGATACTGTTCACACCAGCCAGCACTTTTTTATCAATGACAACGCCGCCACCGGTGCCAGTACCAATAATGACGCCAAACACGGAAGGGTATTCTGCGCCAGCACCGTCAACCGCCTCCGACAAGGCAAAGCAATTGGCGTCGTTACTAAAGCGCACTTCGCAGCCAAGTCGTTTGCCCAAATCGGCTGGCAGCGCACGACCGCTTATGGCGAGGGTATTACTATTTTTAATTAAGCCGGTGAGGGCAGACACCGCGCCCGGCCCACCCAAGCCAACGGTGGCTCGACCGCCTGCTTTGCGCTGCAAGCCCTCAACCAATTCGGCAATAGACTCAACGACCTGCTCATAACTATGTGCAGGGGTAGCGACCCGCTCGCGCGCGATCTGCTGGCCATTATCATCTAGTAGTACGCCTTCTATTTTTGTTCCGCCAAGATCAACGCCTATTCGCAAACCGCATTCCTCAAATAATAAGTCAGGGACTCATCCCTAAATCAATTGCACTACCGCTACCACACAAACCCACACTAGCAAGCTACGAGATAACAAATGCTGCACCGCTAACAACTCTTCCGTCGCCAATTTTACAAATTGCTCGCCGTCTACCTGTCCTTCCGGCAAATACACCGGCAGTGCTTTCATGCCGACGTCATCAAGAATTTCCGCAGAGGGCTGTTGGCTTTCAACATGCTCGCGCCACGCGGATATACACGTATCAAAGTTACCAATAATGGCAAAGGCAAAACCCAGTAAGCGAACCGGCAGCCATTCCAAATAAAATAAGGCAACCGCCGCCCGATCGCGATCTTCCTGCCTTAGCTGATCATCATTCGCCAAGAGAAACAGTAGGCGGTACGCCAACGCCGCCGCTGGACCTGCCAAAACAAACCAAAATACCACCGCAAACCAGCGCTCGAAGCCTTGATAGAACATCGCTTTACGCACACTTAAATGCAGCTGCAGCGCATCCTCCGCACCGGTTTCGCACAGCTCTGTGCTAAAACCACGACCATGCTGGTAGGCGCCTTCTAAGTCTCCGCGCTGCCAGCTATTCAGATAGAGCTTTAGTTGTATCTGAAAATCGCCGCGACCCAAGCTGTAGAGCAAAAGTGCGACGCTAAGCAAAAATACCGGTAGACCGAACAGCAAAGGACCGAGTAACCACAGCACGGCAAACACCGACAACACTGGCAAGGCTACCAGCACTAACAACCGAAAAGTGGAGCTGCCAATGTCGGATGTCATTGCGCGATAGCGCGTAAACCACTGGTCTTCTTGGATAACGCCACCGCTACCCCAAAACTGCACAGCCGCCCAAGCGATTAGAATGGCAAAGAATTCCATGTTTTATCCCAATGCGTTTTTATAATAGATCCAATCAAAGGCCGAGCCAGGGTCAGTTTTCCGGCCCGGCGCTATATCACAGTGGCCAACTATACGTGCTGTGAGGATAGCCGGATAGTAGCTTTGTAGGCTTTGCGTTACCGCAATTAGCTGTCGATATTGCTCATCGGTGTAAGGGATATCATCGCTACCTTCCAGCTCGATACCAATACTGAAATCATTGCAATTATCCCGCCCTTCAAACTGGGATACACCGGCATGCCAAGCCCGATCGTTAAACGACACAAACTGGTTTATTTTACCATCGCGCTCGATAAACAAGTGCGCAGAGACCGTCAACCCCTGCAGATCGGCAAAGCTGTTGTGAGCACTGCAATCTAGACAATTAGTGAATAGGTCATGCACATGAGCCCCGCCAAAGTGACCCGCAGGCAGGCTGATATTGTGAATCACTAGCAAGCTAATTTCAGCGCTATTTGGACGTTGATTATAATTTGGCGATGGGTGCTTATCCGCATTAGCCAGCCAACCCGAAGCTTCAATCAGGTACATACGCTGCCGCCATAAAACACCCCACTATGTTTGCCGCCGCCATGGCATGAATACGCTGAGATTACCCTGCCGGATTGTGTCTTGCAAAACCTCGCCACCAAATCGCACAGTGACATTACGCATTCTCACTAAATGCAGCACCCGCGTCGTCATCAATCAATCGCAACAGGCCCTCCTGCACCATGGTTGCTACCAGCTCGCCGCTTTGCGCATACATATGACCAATCACCAATGAGCGCTCGCCAAAGCTGTTTACACTATGAGTATCGTAAAGATGCCAATTGTTTAAATTAACAGGGCGATGTATCCACATTGAATGATTTAGCGTGGCCATTTGCGATGGCTGCGACGAAATTTGCTCCCGAAAAGGCAGTGATGCCGTACGAATAAAATTGTTATCACAGATAAAAGCCAGTATCGAGCGCTGCAAGGCTTGCTCATTAGGCAAGGTATGCTTCGCTCTCATCCACATACGCTGCACCGCTGGACGGTTATTAAGCTCTATATAAGAAGGCTGATCAACGCAGCGGAAGTCAAAAACATTATTCGTTACCAAAAAATGGTATAGACCATTCAAGCTGAGCTGCTCGAATTTTTCACGGTAGGACGCCATCGTGGGGAGTGACTCTGGCTCAGCAACAGCGGGCATTACCGGTTGCTGATCAAAGCCCTGCGCGTCGAGGTGAAAAGAGGCATCCAAGGTCAGTAATTCTCGACCTGACTGCACGGCAGACACTCGTCTCACACTGAAATTACGACCGTCTCGCAACGTCGCAACGGTGTAATAAATAGGCTCTTGCAAGTTCCCCGCGCGCAAAAACTGCGCACTCAAGGAATGGCACTCACGCCCCTCAACCAGTTGGCAAGCGGCGGATAGCGCCTGCCCCATAACCTGACCACCAAAAACATGATTTTCTGTCGCTGAATAACGGCTGTGGCCGATAAATTCCTTATCGGCTATGCGCTCCATTCGCAAATGCCCGCAAAAGTCCTCGAGCAAACTCATATCACCATCTCTAACATCATACGTGAACCACGGCCTTTAAAATTGATCATAGGATACATCAGCTACATCGCTACTTTGCAGTCTGGTGTTTTAGAACACGGGTTTATTACACTTGCGCCCACAGCGACATTAAGTTTGTTATGATCGAGCGATGCCCTAAGTAACAATACGTTCGGAGAAATTAATGCGCGTTATCACGGTAAATAAACCAGCCTCTCTAGATAACTTGGCTGTCTCTGAAACGGCCGATCCAGCACCTGGCAACGGCGAAATTCTCGTTCAGTGGCGGGCCAGTTCGCTAAACTACCATGACTATCTTGTCGCCAATGGCAGCCTGCCCGTGGTCGACGGGCGCATCCCACTTTCCGACGGCGCTGGTGACATTATTGCAGTCGGCGACGGCGTGACAAAGTGGCAAGTCGGCGACAAAGTCATGTCAGCGTTTTTCCCCAATTGGATAGAAGGTCACGCTAATAAAGCTAAGACCCTGGCCCTTTTAGGCGACACCGTCGACGGCTGCGCCGTAGAAAAATCATGCCTATCACAAGACTCTGTCACTGCCATTCCCAAAGATTACAGTTACGCAGAAGCCGCTACACTCCCCTGCGCGGCATTAACCGCATGGCGCGCTCTTATTGTTGAAGGCGGCCTACAAGCAGGCGACACCGTACTGGTAGAGGGCTCGGGTGGCATGTCGGTTTTTGCTTTGCAAATAGCTAAAGCAGCGGGCGCCTACGTATACGCTACCACCTCGACCGACGACAAGTTTGAACAACTTAAATCGCTGGGCGCAGACGTCGTCATTAATTATAAAACCGATCCCAAATGGGGAGTGACGATTAACAAACTTTCCGGTGGTGGTGTAGACCATGTATTGGATATCGGCGGTGGCACCACCCTCGCCAACTCCGTTGACGCAGCCCGCATCGGTGGCCATATTTCACTGATCGGTATTCTCGGCGGCTTCACCGCGGAATTGATGTTACCCAAACTGTTTACCAAACAAATGCGCATGACCGGTTTATCTGTCGGCAGTGTCGAAATGCAAAATGCCATGGTGAGATCCATTAACATATCCGGCATTCGCCCGGTTATTGACCGCAGCTTTAGTTTAGAAGAACTTGGGGCCGCGTTTCGCTACCAGGAAACGGGTAAGCATTTTGGCAAGATAGTTATTGAGTATTAATAACCCGCAAGCACAAGGCCTGATAACTCATCGAAATGGCGGATAGTCATATCCGCCTGATCTGAAAATATCGCACTTCCCTTGGGGTCATATAAGCAACTGCGCATCCCCGCCGCTTTCGCAGCCTGTAAATCGTAGAGGTAATCACCCACGTAAATGGTATTCGCTGGTGATACTGAAAACCTTGCCGCTAACATCAATAAGCCTTCAGGGTCTGGTTTCGCGGGAGCATCTTCACGACTGATGACCTCCAGCGCCGGCATCGCCAAACGATTTTTGCAAAGCTCAAAAGCAGCTCGGGTATTTCTCGTGACAATTCCCGTCGCAAGGCCCCGCGCAATCAACAACTCCAGCAGAGCCTTTGCCCCAGGCATCCACACCGAGCTAGCCGCGCCAGCCATTTCAAATTCATGAATGACCTGCTCTGCCGCAGCTCGCTCATCTGGGCATGGCAAATTAGCGAGATACGCCAATAAATCTAAGTTAGTGGGCCACCCCAACTTGGCGCGCAATGCTTGAAAATTTAAGCCAGAATCAACCAGCGTACCATCTAAATCAAACAGAACTGCGGAGATATGTTTTGACATCGGCGCTAAGTTTTAAGCCGATAGCCGGTGCGGAATATCCAATAGATCCCTGTCAAACAGAGACCGAGGAACACCAGTATCATCGCCACACTAACCCCGACATTAACGTCAGCTACGCCGTAAAAACTCCAGCGAAAGGCGCTAATCAAATATACCACTGGGTTAGCTAAGGTAATCGACTGCCACAAAGGTGGCAGCATACTGATTGAGTAAAAACTACCGCCGAGAAACGTCAACGGCGTGACAATTAACATGGGCACTACCTGCAGTTTTTCAAAACCATCAGCCCAAATGCCGATGATAAAGCCAAACAAGCTAAAAGTGGCCGCGGTTAAAATTAGAAACGTTACCATCCAAAACGGATGGGCAACGTGATAGTCCACAAACAAATTTGCGGTGAGCAATATAATACTGCCGACAATGACCGACTTGGTGGTCGCCGCGCCGACATAGCCCAATACAATTTCTCGCATCGAAATGGGGGCAGATAAAATTTCATAAATAGTGCCGTTGTATTTAGGGAAATAAATACCAAACGAGGCATTAGAAATACTTTCTGTCAGCAGGGCCAACATCACCAAACCAGGAATGATAAACGCCGCATAACTTACACCATCTATCTCAACCATACGCGAGCCGATAGCGGAACCGAACACCACAAAATACAGAGAGGTCGATATCACTGGCGATGCAATACTTTGCATAATGGTCCGCCAGGTGCGATGCAACTCAAATTTATAGATTGCCTTTATTGCATGGAAGTTCATCGGGCGGCCTCCGTGTCTGCGGATGCTCGCTCTGTTACTAAGCTCACAAATATTTCCTCTAGGGAGCGCTGCTTGGAGCGCAGATCTTTGTAGTCGATACCGTGCTCATCGAGACGCCTAAATAGATCGGCAATACCGGTTTGATCGCCTTGGGTATCAAAATGATAGATCAATTCAAGACCGTCATCGGTTAGCGACAGGGGGTAATCTTTCAATTCCGCGGGTAGCGCCAGGAGCGGCTTTTGCAATTGCAGGCGCAATTGTTTTTGTCCCAGCTTATCCATCAAGGCACTTTTTTCTTCTACAAGAATAAGCTCGCCACGGCTAATAACACCGATGCGATCTGCCATTTCTTCCGCTTCTTCGATGTAGTGCGTGGTCAAAATAATGGTGACGCCGCGCTCGCGAAGACCGCGAACCATTTCCCACATATCTCGGCGCAGCTCAACATCTACCCCAGCGGTGGGCTCATCGAGAAATAGTATTTCTGGTTCATGCGACAAGGCCTTGGCAATCATCACCCGCCGCTTCATTCCGCCCGATAATTCCATAATGCGGGAATCGCGTTTATCCCACAGCGACAACTGCCTCAATATTTGTTCTATATATGCTTTATTCGGCGCGCGGCCAAATAATCCGCGACTAAAATTGACCGTCGATATCACACTCTCAAAACCGTCTGTACAAAGTTCCTGCGGCACTAAACCAATTTTGCTACGCGCTGCGCGAAAATCGCGAATGATATCGTGACCGTCGGCGGTAATAACGCCGGAACTAGGGTTCACAATGCCGCAAATAATACTGATCATGGTGGTTTTGCCGGCGCCATTTGGCCCGAGCAAGGCAAAAATTTCGCCGCGCTGTATCTCTAGTGAAACGTCGCGTAGTGCTTGAAATCCAGAATCGTAAGTCTTGCTCAAATTTTGAACATTGATAATCGCTGACACGAACACTCCTTAAGACAGCGGCCAATGGTTGCCCGCAAGAGAAAATAAATCGCCCACGAGTGTCGGCGATGTGAGGAAGCTTGGCAAGTACAAGCGCGGTGAAACTAGGGACTAATCGCCAAACCTTAGCAACTAGCTAACTACCTGTGACGGCGGGCAAAGCTGCTGCCAAAACATTTTCGCGGCGGTATCGCTCATCACATTGATTGCGGTCGCATCGAGGTAAATACCGTCAATCAAGAGTCGACTCATGCCGTGCAGTGTCGACCAACTGACCTGTGCAAAACGAAGGGGATCAATATTTGGATTGCGTATCGATTGCTGCCAAACCCGAATTTGCTCGATATAGACTTTGAAGGCATTGTGGGCCTCAACCGTTAATGATTCGGTTAGCTGCTGTGACTTCCACAAGCGAGCACCAAACATCAGCTCATAATATTCCGCATTATCAATCGAGAACTGCACATACCGCCGCACAAACACGCGCACGGCCGCCTCGCTGATCTCAGCTCCCTCGATATAAGGCGGCGTGCGCACGACCTCGCGCAAGCGGCGAAACCCTTCTTCGGCTATGCCGCACAGCAAGGCCTGCTTATCAGCGAAGTGATGATAGGGCGCTGTTCGAGACACACCAAGGTTTTGCGCCAATTTCCTCATAGACAAGCCGGCCTCGCCCTCCTCTCTTAGCAGACGAGCGGCTTCGTCTAAAATTTGACGCCGCAAATCACCGTGGTGATATGGCTTTTCGCTAGTTGGGCAGGAGGCGCTTTCAGGATGACTTGTCATAGTCGCAATTTACCAAGCAATCTTGACACTGTCTATATTGAACTGTAATCTCGACAAACTTGACACCGTCTAGTTTGAGTTTTTTGATAAATGTCATCTCAGCACTAGCGCGAATAAGCCCAAAACCCAGAGCGAAGAGAATTCAACTATGAGCAACTACCCCAATATGCTGAAGCCCTTAGACCTCGGCTTCACCGTACTCAAGAACCGCGTCATCATGGGCTCGATGCACACCGGCCTGGAAGAAGCGGAAAATGGTTTTGAACGTATGGCGGCTTTTTTTGCAGAGCGCGCTCGCGGCGGCGTTTCGCTAATTGTGACCGGCGGTTTTGGCCCTAATAAGCGGGCAGCCACACACGAGCACACCAAAATGCTCCGCACTGAAGAAGACTGCGTCGGCCACCGCATAGTAACTGACGCTGTTCACGCTGAAGATGGCAAAATCTGTATGCAGATTCTGCACACGGGTCGCTATGCGTTTAATGAGAATCCCATCGCACCGTCGGCAATCCGCGCGCCAATCAATGCCTTCACTCCGGAAGCTGCGACCGTTGATCAAATTGAAGAGCAGATTCAGGACTTTGTGCTCTCGGCTGTGCTCGCCCAAAAAGCGGGATACGACGGCGTGGAAATCATGGGATCAGAAGGCTATTTCATCAATCAGTTCTTAGCCAAACGCACCAACCATCGCGACGACGAATGGGGTGGCGACTATGAGAATCGCATGCGCTTACCGGTAGAAATTGTGCGCCGAGTACGCGAGGCAACCGGTGAAAACTTTATTATTATCTACCGCCTGTCCATGCTTGACTTGGTTGAAGGTGGCAGTAGCTTCGACGAAATACTCAGCCTCGGACAAGCCGTTGAGAAAGCGGGCGCCACCTTAATTAATACCGGCATCGGCTGGCACGAAGCGCGGGTTCCCACCATCGCGACCAAGGTTCCCCGCGCAGCCTTTACGTGGGTAACCGCCAAGTTCCGCGCAAGTTTAAGCGTGCCGGTTATTACGTCAAACCGTATCAACACCCCAGAAGTTGCCGAGGAAGTACTGGCTCGCGGTGATGCCGATATGGTGTCTATGGCAAGACCCTTCCTTGCAGACTCTGACTTTATCGTGAAGGCCGCTGCGGGACGAGGGGATGAGATCAACACCTGCATAGGCTGTAATCAAGCCTGCTTAGATCATATATTTAGCGGCCAGCTAACCAGCTGCCTTGTTAACCCCCGCGCCTGCCATGAAACTGAATTGAATATATCGGCAGCGACGAAACGTAAAAATATTGCCGTCGTTGGCGCCGGTCCCGCCGGACTCGCCTTTGCCACTACCGCCGCTGAACGGGGTCACACGGTGACCTTATTTGACGGGGCGACTGCTATTGGCGGCCAGTTTAATATCGCCAAGAAAGTGCCAGGCAAAGAAGAGTTTAACGAAACAATCCGCTATTTTGACCGCCGCTTACAGATCACTGGCGTACAAACTAAACTCGGCACCACCGTCAATCAACAAACATTAAATGACGGTGATTTTGACGAGGTGGTATTGGCCACCGGTATCAAGCCGCGCACGCCGCCCATCGACGGCATCGATCACCCCAAAGTCTTGAGCTACCTGGATGTGATACGTGACGGTAAAGCCGTTGGCAAAAAAGTCGCCATCATTGGCGCTGGTGGTATCGGTTTTGACGTTGCTGAATTCCTAACTCACAACAGCGATTCGAGCACCAACATTCCCACCTTTATGCGCGAATGGGGTGTAGACATGAGCCTGCAAGCGCGCGGCGGTATTGAAGGTATAACCGCCGAACCAGGTGAGTCACCGCGTGAGGTTTATTTACTACAGCGCAAAGTATCTAAAATTGGCAATGACCTAGGCAAAACCACCGGCTGGATTCACCGTGCAGGCTTGCAGAAAAAAGGCGTCAATATGGTGCCGGGCTGCGAGTATATAAAAATAGATGATGCTGGCCTACATATCCGTGTCGGCAGCGAGGAACGCATTCTCGACGTCGATAATGTCATTATTTGCGCGGGCCAAGAATCACTTACCGAGCTAAGTGTGGGCTTAAACGCGCCGGTCCATTTAATTGGTGGTGCGCACTTGGCCACGGAATTAGATGCCAAACGCGCGATTGACCAGGGCACGCGACTCGCCGCGGCAATCTAAAAAAATTGCGGGGTATGGAATCTGCCGCCCCGCAATCACCGTATTGAAGCTGTGTTTCTAAACTGAGGCCGGCATTTTCTATGCACTAAAACCATGGCACATGACGCAGCACTTCAAACAATGCAACTTCGCAAGCCCTACCGTTTTTTAGCAATTATCTACGTGCTTATCTGTCTTACGGCGTGCAGCAGCACATCGTCAAGTAGTAATACAAACGACGCCACCAGAATCAGCGACCATTACGATGGTGAAAAATTTTACAACCCCTATTGGCTGGAATTTGATAAAAGCATTTGGGATATCATTCGGCTGCGCTACTTTTCCGATCTAAAAATAGCCGACAACCAAGCCAACGCCCATCGCGTTCCCGTCGTCGACCGCATCGCTGATCTTCGCTCAGCTGAGCCAGATGAATTTCAGCTTACCTGGCTGGGGCACGCGAGTTTTTTAATCCAGTATCGCGGCATTGCCATTCTGACCGACCCCATACTATCGCCACGCGTGTCACCACTTCCGCTTGGCGGTTATCCCCGTTTAGTTCCTATGCCCATCGGCATCGATGACCTACCGGCTATCGATTACGTGCTTATCTCTCATAATCACTATGACCATCTTGATGCAACTACGATAGAAGCGCTGGGGAAATCACCCCATTATTTGGTGCCCGCAAAACTTGGCACTTGGTTTACCAAATTGGGAATTCCACCCGATCACATCCACGAATTTGATTGGTGGGAAAGCCGTGAAGATGCCAATATCATCGTCACCGCAACCCCCTCACAACATTGGTCTGGGCGCGGTTTATTCGACCGTTTTGACACTTTGTGGGCATCTTGGCATGTGAAAATTGCCAACCGAAGTATTTGGTTTGCGGGCGACACCGGATACAACCCTCATCAGTTTGTTGAGATTGGGAAACGCCTCGGCGGCGTTGATTTAGCGTTAATCCCAATTGGCGCCTACCATCCACGTAGCTTTCTCAAAGAACAACACGTGGACCCTGAGCAAGCTATTCAAATTCACAAAGATATACAGGCTAAACGCAGTATTGGCATGCACTGGGGGACCTTTCAGCTTAGCGCTGAAGCCATAGATGAACCGGTAAAACTCATTGCGCAAGCGCAACGACAAGGCCGCATAAATGAAGGCGAGTTCACCACCATGTCTATAGGAGAAACTCGAAAGCTCCCTTAATATTCAGGTCATTTGAACGGATCGTAAAACTCGTTCATAAGTATAAGCCACTGTATTTGGGTGGAACAAAAGGCAAAACAACGCCTCCAAGTCCTCGCGACGCGATACAATCTCGTTCGGCTATCAAATTGCACGCCGCATTCCGCAACCCTAGCAAAAAGGACATGCATGCCCCATCACGGCCAGATACTACGTGCGCTGCTAATCGCTGCAGTCGCGGTACTGCATTTTATTCAGGCGGCGCACGCAGCGGAGCCCGACACACTGAATCGACCGCGTTTTGCGGTTCACAATAAGTGGCTGACCGAAATGAGCGGTGTCGCCGCCAGTAATATTTATAAGAATCATTTTTGGGCACACAATGACAGCGGCGACAGAGGCCGCCTATTTTCATTTGATAGTACTGGCAAAACGCAAACCGAATTGAGGATCAACGGCAGCAGTGCCTTTGACTGGGAGGACATGAGCAGCTTTAAAGACAGCAGCGGCTCCTACCTACTGATCGGCGACATTGGCGACAATATGATGCTTCGCCCCTTCGCTGACGTGTATTTAGTAAGTGAACCCAAAGACCTGCGCAAACCCATCATTCACGCGAATATTAAACGTCGTTATTCGCTGATCTACGAAGACGGCCCCCACGACGCCGAAGCAATGGCCGTCGATGCCACCGAGCGGTTTGTTTACATTCTAACCAAACGCGACGCGCACCCGCGCCTATATCGCTTTTCATTAGACGCGATATCAGGAAAGCTCATACCCCTTAATTATCTTGGCGAGATACGCAGTATCCCAAGCATCGAAAAACACAAAGCGCAGCGCCAAGGCGGTATTAGCGGTGGCTCGCCAACGGCGATGGAAATTAATTCCAGTGGTGATATCGCTATGATAGTCACCTTGCGAAACACGTATTTTTTCAAACGGGAACGAAATCAAAGTTGGCTGGACGCGCTAAATAAAACCCCGTATGCGCGAATTAATAATCGCCTGCGTCAGGCTGAGTCCGGTACATTTACTCAGGATGGCAAGAAAGTATTAATTGGCTCGGAAGGGCAACCCGCGATGTTAGAGTTTAGCGACACGCCGCTGTACCCCAATCGCAAAAATTGATACCGGCGCACTAGCGTGCGCCGGCAAAGCACACTAAGCCGTCACTGCCGGCGTGATACAAAATAGCGTCAAAATCACGCCAATACCGGCAAACCATACTAAACTGCGCAGGGTTGCCCAATTTTGCAGGTAGCAGATAGTAAAAATGACACGGATACCTATATAGGACATCGCTAGCAGATTCACACTGTCCTGAGCCGCACCGCCAAATTGCGCGATAATAACCGCCGCCGCAAACAAGGGAAATCCTTCAAAACCGTTTTGCATCGCGGCCACCGCACGGGCGCGTCGACCATCTAGTTTTGCCATCCACTCCCGCGGATGATTATTGTCGAACTGACCAATTTCCGTTTTTCCTAATTTTGCAATCAAGGCGGTAAGCCCTGGCATAAGACCCGCAACAAAAATACACCAAAATGCGATACTCATTTTTCATCCCCTCGTTTTATGTTATTAAAATAATTTTTCTAATTATTAATACGTAATCGATCGTCGCACCCAATAAAAAAACGCCGAACTATTTTGTGATCTCTCTATAACGACTAGATTAATCAGTGCTATTGGGTTTGATTAGCGTACGCAACCAATTTAAAAACCCGTTTTCTTGTAAGACCATTTTATCTACGCCATCAAAAAACACCTCAAGTCCTGCTGGATCAGCAAAAAAATCAGCGCGGGTTTTCATTTCGATTTCTGGATCAAGGGCTTTCACAACAACAGCGGGATTGCCAGCCACAATGACGTTGGCCGGCACATCTTTACTGACGACCGCACCCGCCGCTACCACACTGTTTTCACCGATTGAAACGCCCTTCAAAACAGTACTGTGATCACCAAGCCAAACATTGTTAGCAATATGCACCGGCGTCACTTTGTCACTGCGACGACCGCGATCATACAGCTCATGCCAATCGCTATCGGTAATATAGACACCGTTTGCCATCATGACACTGTCACCAATAGTAATTTCATTGGCGGCCGAAATACGAGTGCCCGGACTAATCATGGCGTAGTCACCAATTTTGATCCGGCCACTTGTCTCGTCTGCGCCCCACACCCCAATTTTTACTCGGCCGTCAGGTTCACCAACTATTGTCGCGCAGCGACCAATCTCGATATTCGGTCCCGAAATGGAGATATACCATGGCTTCATAAAAGTGGGATAATCGCCTAGATAATCACAAGCTGGCTTCAAAAAATGCTGGGTATACCAGCTGCGAAAGCGCAAATATATTTTCTTCACCCAATAGGGTCGTCTGTCCTGCCGCATTAGCTCGCCATCATTATTGTGGTGGGCTAGTGTCGCAAGGGCAGCCCCGCAGAGCAATCGATACAATATTACCAATTCATGAAAAAACGCAGCGACAATACGCCCCCGAGAGAAGTGACAAGTAATCAGAGCGGTATTCACCCGAACTTGGCGTCGACGGTGACGAAACACCTACACCACCTATTTAAGAAGCCCTATGCTCAACATAATGTAGATGCATTCAATCGCGCGAATGCATGGCTCGATGGCAGAAGCCGACCGCTAATTCTCGACTCTTTTTGCGGTACAGGTGAAAGCAGTCGCCAAATTGCCCGCCAATATCCACACTCACTTGTGATCGGCGTCGACAAATCGGCGGCACGACTGCAGCGTCATCAGATAGATCAACACGAAGGTCTGGAAAACTATCTCCTCGTCCGTGCGGATGTCGATGATTTCTGGCGCCTGGCAGTGGATGCCAATTGGCAGCTACAGAGACACTTTTTACTGTACCCCAACCCCTGGCCCAAAAGCGCGCAGTTACAATATCGCGTGCACGGCTCAGCAGTTTTCCCCGCACTGATAAAACTTGGTGGCAACATTACACTGAGAAGTAATTGGAAGTTATACGTTGATGAGTTTGCAGCGGCGCTCTCCATGACCGGCAATGCAGCAAAAGCCACCGCCTACCACCCCGCTGCAACAATCACCGCGTTTGAACGCAAATACCATCTTGTCGGCCAGCCTTTGTGGGACTGCAGCTGCACGATTACCTCATTGATATAGCCTGGTTTAGCACCCCACTGTTATCTGAGCCGCCGGCGGCGTTATACTAGGGTTACATTCACCAATACTGTAATAGCAATGAACAAACCCGCGACCAACACAGCGCCTCACCCAGATCCTGTTTGGCAGACTATCCGCAAGGAAACTGCCTGCGAGGTTGAGCGCGAGCCCGTTCTAGCGAGCTTTCTGCACGCCACCATTCTCAATCACGACAGCCTTGAAACCGCACTGAGTTTCCACCTTGCGCATATATTAAATAGCCCTGCTGCCTCTGCGCTATTGGTACGTGAAGTGATAGAAAAGGCCTTTGCCGCCGATCCCAATATTGGCCGCGCAATTCGCGCCGATATATGCGCAGTATTTGAACGCGACTCTGCATGCTCAGGCCTGTCTGTGCCATTTCTGTATTTTAAAGGCTTCCATGCGCTGCAGTCCTATCGCATTGCCCACTGGCTTTGGAATCAGGGCAGAACCTCATTGGCACTGTTCTTCCAGAACCGAATTTCCTGCGAGTTCGGCGTTGATATTCATCCAGCGGCAAAAATTGGACGCGGTATCTTAATGGATCACGCAACCGGTATTGTCATTGGTGAAACCGCCGTGGTCGGCAACAATGTGTCAATCATGCAGTCGGTTACACTGGGGGGAACGGGCAAAGAGGAAGGTGATCGCCACCCAAAAGTAGCCGATGGCGTGTTGCTCAGTGCGGGAGCGAAAATTCTTGGCAATATCCATATCGGAGAAGGCGCACAGGTCGTGGCTGGCAGTGTGGTGTTACGAGATGTTCCCCCGCATACCGTCGTAGCCGGCGTACCCGCAAAAGTCATCGGCAAACCCGATTGCCCTTCGCCGGCACTTTCTATGAATCATCGCGCCTGTTGTGACGAGTAATTACGAAAAACCAGAGCCATTTGCAGCAGCGCCACCAGAATTGTCGCTGCTGCAATTCGTCTGATTACAAATCTACTTAACGCTTACAAGCGGGCCGAATACCATTTGCCTTTGCCTTTTCGTAGAGCGGCGTCGCCGTCACCATTTGCTTTTGTAAATCCTTGATGCGCGATGTGTGAGATGGGTGAGTAGACATAAACTCAGGCGGCTGCCCCCCGCTCACGGCACTCATATTCTGCCACAGGGCAACGCTAGCTTGTGGATTGAATCCCGACTTGGCCATTAGGTCTAAACCGACAATATCGGCCTCAGACTCTTGCGCCCGCCCGTAGGGAAGAACTAAACCGTATTGCGTGCCCAGTCCGAGCAAACCCATCACAGTTTCTTTTCCTGCCCCCTCGCCCAGCAGAACGCCAATAAGCTGACTACCGGTACCAGCGACACTCTGAACAGACATACGCTCAGCACTGTGATGCGCCAACACATGCCCCACTTCGTGGCCCATTACCGTAGCTAACTGATCAGCATTTTTAGCTACTTGGAATATGCCGGTGTGCACACCAATTTTCTTACCTGGCAGTGCAAACGCGTTAGCCGACTTTTCTTCAAAGACGACTACTTCCCAGCTTCCGCGCCACTCAGCGGGCAGAGACGCGGTAATCGCATCAGCAATGCAACTGACGTATTTGTTAGTCGCACCGTCTCTATTGATGGTCATTTTCTTTTTCATTTCTTCAAACGCGGTGCCGCCCATTTGCGACATTTCCCCGTCTGAAAATAGCAATACCTGACGCCGTCCCGTCGGCGACTCAGCGCAAGATGCCAGTAAACCTGCTAGAACTATTGCCAATACCGGCTTTAACTTTGTCATAAAATTCCCCGCGTTAATCTGCTATTGTGCGGCTATTATGGCATAGCCTACGATTTGATGAACGATGAAGTCTGCCAGATTTTTATATGGGAGTGTACACAGTGAAGGAACCTTGCCCATGGTGCACCGCCACGCCAGAATACGTTAAGTACCATGACGAAGAGTGGGGAGTGCCAAGCGATGACGACCGGATTCACTTTGAGTTCCTGGTGCTTGAGTCAGCGCAAGCCGGCTTAAGCTGGCTGACGATTTTAAAAAAACGCGAGGGCTACCGCAAAGCCTTCGCCAATTTTAACCCCACCAAAGTCGCCACCTTTGACGATCAGATGGTCGAGATTTTAAAAGCCAATCCTGACATTGTCAGAAACCGGCTGAAAATTGAGAGCACCATCACGAATGCGCGTCATTTTTTAGCCATACAACAGGAGTTCGGGAGCTTTGCCCGCTATATGTGGTCGTACTTTGACGATAAGCCGATACAAAACAAATGGAAAAGCATGGCGGAAGTTCCTGCGACGAGCAAAGAATCTGACCAAATCAGCAAAGATCTCAAAAAGCGCGGCTTTAAATTTTTTGGCAGCACCATCTGTTACGCGAATTTACAAGCATTGGGCTTTGTTAATGATCACTTGCTAAGCTGTCCACGTAATAAGACATGTGCAGACTTAGGCAAACAATTTCGGCCACATTGGTTATAACGACAAAAAAGGTAACCACCATGAGATTACTCGCATTATTCGCCCCACTTTTGCTACTCGCGCTAAGCGGTTGTAGCAGCACCGACGTCGTGACGGACTACAACCCCCGCGCCGACTTCAGCCGCTATGAGCGCTACATTATTGCAGATACCAGTGGCGCAGATAAGACCGTATCACCCTTCGTTGTCGATAACGTGAAAGAGTCACTTCAGCGCCAACTAAAAGCCGGCTTATACAAGCTAGCCGACACCCCTGCCAATGCGAATTTTCTGGTGCGTTACTATGTAGCTGAGGCTGCCGAAACCATCGACAGAAGCCCGCGCTTAGGACTTGGGGTTGGTAGTTTCGGTGGCAATTTCGGGATCGGCACCTCAGTTGGCGTGCCGCTGGGCAAAGATAAAATTAATCGAAATATTCAAATCATTATCGACTTGCTAAACCCCGCCGATAACAAATTAACCTGGCGCGGCTCACTGGTTGTCGAGCTAAACGATCGCGACCCTAAAGTAAACGCAAACACCATCGAACGTGCGGTGACAGAAATCTGGAGTCAGTTCCCGCCAGCCTAATAGCAGCTAGGCGGGTGTGTACTCCTTACTTAAAGCAGTAGGGGAAAAGTAATTTAAGCGCTGCTGCGTCCATCTCACGCAGTAGCGCGATATTCCTATCTGGGATGCCATCGGGGTCTGAGTGCGCAGCAATCGCGTGCTCAAGACTATCTTCGCGAAGTAGGTGAAATATAGGATAAGGTGACCGGTTGGTGAAATTCTCAGGGTCAGCTTTTTCAGTGCCACCAAACTGATAGCCGGGATGAAAACTCGCTATTTGAATTTCTCCCTCCCAATCGCCCTCCTGCAATACTGCGTCAGCTATATCTAGAAAATCATTGTAATCGTAAAAATCCTGCAGCATATCGGGCACAACGAGTAAGCTGGTTTCCAAAACACTCACTGCGGTCTCTTCAATCCGGCACAGCGCCCGATGTAAATCATTCACTAAATCTTCCGCAGTAGCGGCACGACTAACCTCAATAGCGACTCGTTTTTCCTGCAGCGGTTTAGCTGCAAAGGGGCACAAACCCAATCCCACCACGGCCTCGGTCAACCACTGCCGCACTTCTCGCTCGACTACGTCACTATCTACTGTCATTTCAGTACTCATTACATGGCGCCTCGAGAAGCAGGATCTCGACCACACCATTATAGGATTATGGTATTACAGCTACGCTGCTTAGGAATAAATACAATAATACAGCCTCAAAGAGGTCATGGCAGCAGTAACTTAGGCTGCTACACTGGGTAAGTGAACTAGCTTGCTGCACATCGTTGAATCATATCAGCAAGACTAGCAACGTCGGACACAGCTAGGAGCATAATATGAAACGCTATTATTTTTTGACGGATAGCCTCGACAAGCTCACCGCCGTAGAAAACGACCTCGCCAGCAACGGCATTTCTAAACCACAAATTCATATACTGAGCCGTGATGACTCCGGGGTCAGCAATCGCAAATTAAACAGCGTTGAGGCTGTTTTACGTAAAGATGTTGTGCAGGCCATGGAGCGCGGAGCCCTAATTGGCTTAGCCGCCGCTGCTTTAGTCCTTGCCGTAGGCCATTACTCCGGCGCGACGACAAGCGTTGGCTGGGTACCGTTTATTTTTCTATCCATTGTCATGCTCGGCTTTTTTACTTGGGAAGGTGGACTCTTTGGTATTCAAGAGCCCCATCATGATTTCAAACGCTTTGATCAAGCGCTGTCATCTGGACGCCATTTACTATTGATCGATATCGATGAAAAAGACCACGGCATTCTTAATCGCGTCACTGCGTACTACCCAGAACTGGAGTTTTCTGGAACGGGGAACGGCTCCCCAAATTGGTTTATCGGACTGCAAAACAAGTGGCGCAACTTTATTGAAGTCATGCCATAGAGAACACTTTTAGGGTGCGGGAGAAATCTCGCAGTTAAAAAATAGCCCAGCGTTAAAACGCTGGGCTATTTTTTTTAGATGCTGAGTTTGATTTAGCGGCGTTAGATTAGTTCTGATGGTACTGGGCAGATAGCTCACGCACGCACTCTATAAACGCACCCGCATGCGCGGGGTCTACTTCTGGCGTAATCCCATGACCAAGGTTAAAAATATGACCTGGACCACTGCCAAAACGCGCTAAAATAGTCGCCACTTCCTCGCGAATTCGCTTGGGAGAAGCCCGCAACATCGAGGGATCCATATTACCTTGGAGCGCCACTCGGTCACCGACCCGCGCCTTCGCCAAACCAATGTCAGTTGTCCAATCTAAACCTAGTGCACTGGCGCCAGCATCAGCCATTAGCTCTAACCACTGACCGCCGTTTTTAGTGAACAAAATAACCGGTACAACACGGCCATCGCTCTCCTTAATTAAACCGTCAATAATCCGCTTCATATAACGCAAACTAAATTCTTGGTAGGCGTTGTGACTCAAGGCGCCACCCCAGGTATCAAAAATCTGTACAGCTTGCGCGCCAGCGCGAATCTGATCATTTAAATACGCCGTCACGCTCTGCGCCAGCTTATCTAGCAAGGCATGCATTAGCTCAGGCTGGTCAAACGCCAAGGCTTTAGCGCGGGCGTGATCCTTGGAACCACCGCCTTCAACCATATACGTCGCCAAGGTCCACGGGCTGCCAGAAAAGCCAATAAGTGGCACCCGGCCATTTAACTCACGACGGATTGTACGGACAGCGTCGCAGACATATGTCAGGTGCTTTTCGCCATCGACTATCGGCAATGCCTCGACGTCCGCCATGGTGCGCACGGTTTTCTTAAAGCGCGGACCTTCGCCGGTTTCAAAATACAAGCCCAAACCCATGGCGTCGGGAATTGTTAAAATATCGGAAAATAATATAGCGGCGTCTAGCGGATAGCGCGCCAGTGGTTGGAGTGTTACCTCGCAAGCCAATTCCGGGTTCATACAAAGCGACATAAAATCGCCCGCGACCGCCCGTGTTGCACGATACTCAGGCAGGTAACGACCCGCTTGGCGCATCATCCACACTGGGGTGTAATCGACAGGCTGTCGTTGCAGCGCGCGAAGGAAGGTATCGTTTTTTAGTTCAGTCATAATAAGCCTTAAGTCGGACGCCTGAAGTCAGATGCCTGACGCGTCTTGCGTCCGACCTCCGACCTCCAACATCAGACTTGTAAGTAATCCAAAATCCCTTCGGCGGCCTGACGACCTTCCCATACAGCGGTAACAACCAAGTCCGAGCCGCGCACCATATCGCCACCGGCAAACACTTTGGCATTGCTGGTCTGGAATTTATAGCTCTGCTCTTCCGGTGCAACAATGCCGCCCCAGCTATTGATGTCAACACCCGCGTCACTCAACCACGATGGTGGATTAGGCTGAAAACCAAATGCGACTAGGACAACATCAGCGGGAATAACTTCTTCACTACCTTCTATTGGCTCAGGGCGACGACGGCCATTTTCATCGGGATCGCCTAGCTGTGTTGTCACCACTTTTATACCTTCAACCTTGCCATCGCCAACAATGGCAATCGGCTGACGATTGAAGAAAAACTGGACGCCTTCTTCACCCGCGTTTTGTACTTCTTTGCGTGAGCCAGGCATGTTTTCTTGGTCGCGGCGATAAGCGCACACAACGCTCTCTGCGCCTTGACGAATAGAGGTACGGTTGCAGTCCATCGCGGTATCGCCACCGCCCAACACAACAACGCGCTTGCCTTTCACGTCTATAAAGTCTGCGGCATTTTCTTCCCAGCCCATGTTCCGGTTTACATTTGAAACCAAGAACGGCAAGGCATCGTAGACTCCCGGTAGATCTTCGCCGGGGAATCCGCCCTTCATGTATTTGTAGGTACCCATACCAAGAAATACAGCATCGTATTCCTCAAGCAATGAATCCATGGTGATATCTACGCCAACATCAACATTGCAACGGAATTCAACACCCATCTCTTCCAGCACTTTACGGCGGCGCTGAATAACCGACTTTTCTAATTTGAACTCGGGGATACCGAAAGTCAGCAAACCACCGATCTCTGGGTAGCGGTCAAATACCACCGGCTTAACACCAGCACGCACAAGTACGTCGGCACAGCCTATACCGGCGGGCCCAGAACCAATCACCGCGACTTTTTTATCTGTCCACACCCGCTTAGACATATCTGGGCGCCAGCCCATAGCTAACGCTGTATCAGTAATATACTTTTCTGTAGAACCGATGGTTACCGCGCCGAAACCGTCGTTTAGGGTGCATGCACCTTCACACAAACGATCCTGCGGACACACTCGGCCACAGACTTCTGGCAGGCTATTAGTTTGATGGCTAAGCTCAGCAGCCTCAAACAAATTCCCCTCGCTAACCAGCTTTAACCAATTAGGAATGTAGTTGTGCACCGGACATTTCCACTCGCAATAAGGGTTACCACAACCCAAGCAGCGGTGTGACTGGTGCTTCACTTCCTCTTCTTTATACGGCTCGTAAATTTCTACGAAGGCGGTACGACGCTGAACAAGATCTTTCTTGCCTGGATCCTGACGACCCACATCGAGAAACTGGAATGAATTCTGTAAACGCTCTGCCATTTTCAAATTACCTCATTGCTACTCGGCGGGCTTATTCCGGACGTCTTCTGGTGGAGTCAAGTAAGCGGCTGAGGCTCGCCGCCTTCGGCTTGATCATCCAGAATTTACCGATGTAGTCGTCAAAATTGTCGAGGATATGCTGCCCCCATGCGGAGCCTGTTTCAGCAACGTATTCAACGATATTGCCGCGCAAATGCGCTCGGTATGCTTCCATTGACTCGGAGTTAATACGACATATTTCGACTAACTCACTGTTATACCGGTCAACAAAGCGATTTGCCTCATCTAAGACATAGGCGAAACCACCCGTCATACCCGCACCAAAATTGACCCCGGTTGGCCCCAAAACAGTGACAATACCGCCAGTCATATATTCGCAGCAATGGTCACCCGCGCCTTCCACAACCGCGAGAGCACCGGAATTACGAACCCCAAAGCGCTCACCTGCGATACCTGCAGCAAATAACTTGCCGCCAGTAGCACCGTAAAGACAGGTATTGCCGATAATCGCGGTATCCTGGCTGTTAAACACACTACCCTTAGGTGGATAAATAACTAACTTACCACCTGCCATACCCTTACCGACGTAGTCATTGGCATCGCCTTCAAGGTACATATTTAGGCCGCCAGCATTCCAGACACCGAAACTCTGACCTGCGGTACCCTTCAAACGAAGTGTCACGGGCGCAGCTTCCATACCAAGATTGCCATGACGTCTGGCGATTTCACCCGATAAACGGGCGCCAATTGAACGGTCACAGTTGGTCACAGCAAACTCGAGATCCGCGCCAGACATCGCCTCAATGGCGGGCAGCGCCGCAGCAACCATCGCTTCAGCCTTCTCACCCTTATCAAAGGGGGCGTTTAGCTCAACCTGACAAAATTCAGGCTGATCTTTAGCGGCTGGGTCTTTAAACAGAATAGGCGATAAATCCAGCAATTCTTGCTTCTCGGTTTCGCCAACTTTCTGCTTGAGCAAATCGGTACGACCAATCAACTCTTCCATCGTGCGAATGCCTATACTCGCCATCCACTCACGGGTTTCCGTTGCGATAAAGGTGAAGAAATTCATCACCATTTCAACGGTGCCGATAAAATGCTCGTCGCGCAGACGCTCGTCCTGGGTCGCAACACCTGTCGCACAGTTATTGAGATGGCAAATACGCAGGTATTTACAGCCCAGTGCGACCATCGGCGTCGTGCCAAAACCAAAACTTTCAGCACCGAGCATTGCCGCTTTCACGACGTCCAGGCCGGTTTTTAAACCGCCGTCGGTTTGCACGCGCACTTTGCCACGCAGACCGTTGCCGCGCAGGGTTTGTTGCGCTTCAGACAGCCCCAGCTCCCACGGTGAACCGGCATAGCGAATTGAGGTAATGGGGCTCGCAGCGGTACCGCCGTCATAACCAGAAATCGTAATTAGGTCTGCGTAAGCCTTAGCCACGCCAGCGGCGATAGTGCCGACACCGGGCTCAGATACCAGCTTCACCGACACCAGCGCTGAAGGATTAACTTGCTTAAGATCGAAAATTAGCTGGGCTAGATCTTCTATCGAATAAATATCGTGATGCGGTGGCGGCGAAATCAAGGTCACACCAGGCACCGAGTAGCGCAATCTGGCGATCAAGGCATTCACTTTACCGCCGGGCAATTGCCCGCCTTCACCGGGCTTGGCGCCCTGCGCTACTTTTATTTGCAGTACTTCGGCGTTAACCAAATAGTGCGGCGTTACGCCGAAACGGCCCGACGCAACCTGTTTAATTTTCGACACCCGCTCAGTGCCATAGCGAGCAGGATCTTCACCACCCTCGCCAGAATTTGAACGACCGCCCAAGCGGTTCATGGCAGTAGCCAAGGCCTCGTGGGCCTCTGGGCTTAAGGCACCCAATGACATACCCGCCGAGTCAAAGCGACGCAATAAGCTTTCTATCGGCTCAACTTCATCAAGCGGTATTGGCTTGATATCATCTTTAAAGCCAAGCAAATCGCGAATAGTCGCAACCGGACGGCTATTAACCAGTTCCGCGTATTTTTTCCACTGTGCGTAATCACCGCTTTTTACCGCTTCTTGCAGCGTCATTACGACGTCGGGGTTAAACGCGTGATATTCCTTACCGTGCACATATTTGAGTAAACCACCTTGATCGATGGATTTACGCGGCAACCACGCCAAGGTCGCCAACGCTTCTTGATCGCGCTGCAACTCGGGAAATCCAGCGCCGGCAATACGACTAGCCACGCCTTTGAAGCAGGTTTCAACCACTTCGGTCGACAAACCAATGGCTTCAAATAGCTGCGCACCGCGATAAGATGCAATAGTCGATATGCCCATTTTGGACATAATTTTAAGCAGGCCTTTATTAATGCCTTTAATGTAGTTGGTATGGGCAGTTTGCTCGTCACCCAGTATTTCACCGCAACGCAACATATCGCTAATAACCGCAAAGGCCATATACGGATACACTGCGGTGGCGCCAAAGCCAAACAAACAGGCCATTTGATGCGAGTCGCGGGCACTGCCGCTCTCCACAACAATATTAGCGTCGCAACGCAAACCTTGCTTGATCAGATGGTGATGCACGGCGCCAGTCGCCAATAAGCTATGCACAGCAAGCATGCCAGGCTCGATAGCCCGGTCACTGAGCAACAAAATAACCTTGCCGCTACGCACTGCGTTTTCCGCCGCCAACGTCACTGCCGCAACCGCATCCTTTAACGATGTCAGCGCGGGGTCGTAGGCCAATTCAATGCGCGCCAGTGGATAACGCGGAGAGTCCACTGTCATCAAGCGATCAAACTTGTCTGGCGACAAAACCGGACTGGTTAAAATTAAACGATCGGCGTGATCAGCGGTCTGCTCAAACACATTTTGTTCGGCGCCCAGCAGGGTTTCCAAGCTCATGACGATAGTTTCACGCAGTGGATCTATCGGCGGGTTGGTAACCTGTGCAAATTTTTGACGGAAGTAGTCATATAGAGAGCGCTTTTGACGCGACAATACTGCCATCGGGGTATCATCACCCATTGAGCCTACGGCTTCATTGCCACTGTCAGCCAGTGCGGATAACACTTGCTCACGCTCTTCAAAACTCACTTGGAAGTATTTTTGGAACGCCGCTAAGGTTTCTGCCTCTGGCAGCGCTGGACGATTACCCTGCCCGAGCTGATCCTGAAGACGGTTGCCGTTCTCACGCAACCATTGCTTATAGGGATGCGCAGATTTGAGACGATTATCGACTTCTTCGGTATGCAGTACTTCACCCAATTCAGTGTCGACTACCAGTATCTGACCAGGCCCAACACGGCCCTTAGACACAACATCTTCCGGGGTATAACCGTAGGTGCCGATTTCCGACGCGACGGTAATAAACCCATCCTTGGTAATAACCCAGCGCGAAGGGCGAAGACCATTGCGGTCTAACATACAGACAGCGTAGCGTCCGTCAGTTAGAACTAAGCCCGCAGGACCATCCCAAGGCTCCATATGCATGGAGTTGTATTCATAGAATGCTTTTAAATCAGCATCCATATGCTCAATATTTTGCCAAGCTGGTGGTACTAACATCCGCACAGCGCGGAATAAATCCATGCCTCCGGCAACCAATACCTCCAGCATATTGTCGAGGCTTGAAGAGTCCGAACCAGTGCGATTTACCAGCGGCGAGAGCTCAGCAACGTCTGGCAGTAAAGGACTGCTAAAATTGCGTGTACGTGCCTCTGCCCAATTACGGTTACCCTCAATCGTATTAATTTCACCATTGTGAGCCAACATGCGAAACGGCTGAGCCAAGGGCCAGCGGGGCATGGTATTGGTGGAAAAGCGCTGATGGAATACGCAAATTGCGGTCTCTAGCGCCGGGTTGGCTAAGTCTAGATAAAAACGCGGTAAATCTACCGGCATCACCAAGCCTTTGTAAGCAATGACATCGGCAGATAAACTTGAGATATAAAAATCCGGGTCCGAAACCAAGGCCATTTCCGCTTGGCGACGAACAACAAACAGGCAGGTCCGCAATTGTTGCGCATCCATACCGTCAACATTGATAAATACCTGTTCAATTCTCGGCAAGCTTGAAAGCGCGATCTCACCACAGACTGACTCATCAATGGGCACAACTCGCCAACCAGCGGGCTGGAGACCATTTTTAAGCAATACCGCTTCAAAGTCAGCGCGAGCTGACGCAGCCAGTTGTTCATCCCGGCTGAGAAAAATCTGTCCCACACCGTAAATTTCGCTTAACTCGCTGCCACAAGATTCTTTTGCTACGGTGCGCAAAAAACCATCTGGCTTTTTGAGTAACAAGCCACAGCCATCACCTGTTTTACCGTCGGCGGCAATCCCGCCGCGGTGTGTCATGCAGGTCAACGATTCGATGGCTGTCTGCAACAATTTATGGCTCGCATCACCCTGCATATGGGCAATTAGGCCGAATCCACAGTTGTCACGCACATCTTCAGGTCTGTACAGGCCTGTACTCATAAAACGACTCTCGCAAAATTACTAAGAAAAACAAAAAGATAGTCGAAAAGAATGTTCGGGGATTTTACACATACCCGAAAAAAGGAGTGACATTCTACACGGATGCAGCAAAAGCAACAAACGCCGTCACCTGGTCGTTCGATTTTTAACCAACCCAGTATAACTAAGCACGAACTCCGGCATCGCGCAATACTTGTGCGATTACATCTTCAGGCGCCTGACTGCTGACTACCGCCTCTCCGAGCCCCGTCAAAAGCACTAAACGCAATCGCCCATCGAGAACTTTTTTGTCACGCCCCATCAACTGCAAAAATTGATCCACATCCATATTATTGGGTGGCGCAACTGGCAACCCGGCCTGCTGCAACAAGGATTTAGCTCTCGTCAAAATTTCCGAGCTTAACCACTCCAACTCTACCGACAGGGACAGGGCAAGTACCATCCCCGCCGACACGGCCTCACCATGCAGCCAGTTGCCATAGCCTTCTGCGGTTTCTATCGCGTGCCCAAACGTATGGCCCAGGTTTAAAATTGCACGACGACCACCTTCGCGCTCATCTTCAGCGACGACCAAGGCTTTGTTCACGCAAGAACGGTAAACAGCCTCTTCCAGTAAATCGGTATCACGCCGCATTAAACCCGCAATATTTGCTTCCAGCCATTCAAAAAACGGGGCATCGCAGATTAAACCGTATTTAATGATCTCGGCCATACCCGCCGAAAACTCTCGCCCTGGCAAGGTATCGAGCAAACTCAAATCAGCGAGCACACAATTAGGCTGATGGAACGCACCGATCATATTTTTACCCAGCGGGTGATTAACGCCAGTTTTACCACCCACCGATGAATCTACCATCGACAGCAGCGTGCTCGGAATTTGAATGAATTGCACACCGCGCTGATAGCACGCCGCCGCGAAGCCACACATATCACCAACAACACCGCCACCTAATGCTATTAAGGTGGTACCGCGATTGTGATTTTTCTCTAGCAAGGTATCGAAAATTTGCTCAAGCGTAGCCAAATTTTTATGGGCTTCACCGTCAGGTAAAACCACCTCACACACCGACTTATCGCTAAGCTGCGCTTTTAATGCTGCCAAATACAAGGGCGCGACGGTGCTGTTGGTAACAATACAAACTTGTCGGCCTGCAATATATTGCACCCACAAATTTGGCTGACCAAGCACGTCACGCGCGATAAAAATGGGATAGCTACGCTCTCCCAAATCGAGTTCGAGGTTTTTCATCTAGATGTATCCGGGAAAAAATTAATATACCGACCAAGCTGGCAAGTATATCAATATTGCGCACTCAGGTCGTCAGCTCCAAGCTGAGAACACAGTTCCTGCACAACTGACTTAGGCGTCCGATTATCGGTTAAGACGGTATAGTCGGCAATTTCTTCATAAAGAGGTTCGCGCAGTGCCATGAGATTACGCAGGGTTGTGGCAGGATCACCGGTTTGTAACAGCGGCCGCTTTCGATCGCGCGCGGTGCGACGGATTTGCTCATCAACGGAGGTTTTGAGATAGATAACGGTACCTTTGGCAACCATCAATTTTCGGCTATCACCGCGCAGAACTGCGCCACCGCCAGTTGAAATGACAACCTGAGCAGCATCACTTAATTCGGCCAACATGGATTCTTCGCGGTCGCGAAATCCCTCTTCGCCTTCCATATCAAAAATCCAGGGAATATCAACGCCGCTGCGCTCCTCAATTTCGCGATCGACATCGCGAAAATCAAAACCCAGCGTGTCAGCGAGCAAGCGACCTATCGTACTCTTACCCGCTCCCATTGGGCCAACCAAAAATACCGCCCCAGACTTCATCATCACAACATTAATCTACCAAGCTGTCCGCTAAAATACGCGGCGTGATAAAGATCAATGTTTCCTGCTTTTCGCGAGACACAGTAGTGCTCTTGAACAAACGACCTAGAAACGGGATATCGCCAAGGAAAGGTACTTTGGTTTCAGAAGAAATATCTAACTGATCGTAAACTCCGCCCAAAACCACAGTCTCCCCGTTGCTCACCAATACCCGCGTTGTTAGCTCAGTAGTATCGATTGTGGGAACCTGACCACCCAAACCCGTGGCTATGACCAATGAACCGATGGTGTCCTGATTGATCGTCAAATCCATAATGATACGATCGTCGGGCGTAATAATAGGCGTGACATCTAATTTCAACACTGCCTCTTTAAACGCGATAGTCGTCTCACCATTGGCTGAGGACTGCGGGTAAGGAATTTCAGTACCTGATTTGATAACGGCAGGTTCTTTATCCCCGGTCACAATCCGTGGCTGAGACACTATTTCGCCGCGCCCCTTAGATTCAAGTGCGGACAACTCCAAATTAAGAAGCACATCAGAACTAATGAAACCCAGTGCGAATGACCCCGCAGCGCCCGACACACCCAAGTCGGTCACCAAACCTGGCACAGCCGTGTAGGTCGGAGAACCAGCCGCCAAAGCACTTAAAAAGTTGTTTTGGGTAGCCTGATCACTTTCAAGATCGCCATTTGCTGTGTACACCTTGTCGCCATCGGCTTTAACATAAGCACCACCCCAACGAACACCAAGTGCACGATCAAAGTCAGAACTTGCGCGCACAATGCGCGCCTCAATCTGAACCTGTCGAACCGGAACATCTATCAAGGCGATCAGACGACGGAACTCGTCCAAACGTTCTGCAGTTTCGGTAATCAATAGTGAGTTGGTACGCTCATCAACAATAACCTTACCCCGTGGCGACAAAATACTGCCAGTAGAGTTTTCATCATTTTTGCCGTTCCCACCTCTACCTGGCCTAAATAACTTAAATAGCTCTGCCGCATCCGCATAACGCACACGAATAAACTCAGTTTGTAGCGGCGCCAATTCTTCGACCTGCTTCTGAGCAGCGATTTCCTGACGCTCACGCTCCGCAATTTCAGCTGCGGGCGCCACCATCAATACATTTCCAACTTGACGCTTATCCAAGCCCTTGGTTTTTAAGACTAGCTCTAAGGCCTGATCCCAGGGCACATTCTGTAAGCGCAAGGTGATATTGCCCTTCACCGTGTCACTGGCAACCAGGTTCAACTCAGTGAAATCAGCAATAAGCTGGAGCACTGAACGGACCTCAATATCTTGGAAATTCAAGGAAAGCTTTTCGCCAACAAAGGCAAATTCGCGACGACGATCATCGACTTCTTTTTTAGTCAGGGGTTTAACGCTAACAACATACTCGGTATCAGTCTGATAGGCTAAATAATCGTACTCACCAGTTGCTTCCAAAGACAATTTGGCGCCTTTATCACCCATGCGAGCATCGATACTTTTTACCGGTGTGGCAAAATCGGCGACATCAAAGCGGCGTTGCAAATTCTGCGGTAAGTTTACACCACCAAAATCGACTTTAATTTTCGCGCCTTCTACAAACACGTTCACATCCGCCTTGGCATCAGCAAGCTGAATAACGAGACGACCTTCGCCCTTCTCGCCGCGACGAAAGTCCAAATCGGTAATACTGTTACCCGTCGTCACCGCAGGGGTTGCAGAGGAGGTCAACGGGCTATTATATTTTTCTTTTAAGTACGCTTGGCTGCCGCCGCCGCCAACCTCAACGATTAATACATTTCCCTCCTGACGGGTTTGATAAGACGCCAACTTAATCAGATTAAGCACTACCCGAGTTCGATCTCGCCCTTCTAGCACAACCGCGCTGCTAGCATTGTCGTAGGATAGTGGGAATTTCTTTTGGTTTAGCATATTCCCTGAGCCCACCAAATCCAGAGCGATACGCGCTGGCTTTTCGATGGTATAACCCTTTACCTCAGGTGCCGGGCCATCAAAGGTTAACCGAGCTTCAAAGCTACCGCCTTGCAGAGAGTTAAACTCAATATCTTTTAAATTAGACGCCATGACGGCAACTGATGCCAAGAGCAAACATATTCCGGAGAGGAGCTGTCGCCCCAGACCTGCTCGGTCATAAGGTCTTTTGCACTGCATCTGTACTCGGGTATTCATGTACGTCTCCGCCTTTCGAATTCTTACTTACGGACTTTCAATTCAAGGGAGCGAGGTCGCTCAACCCAACCATCCCCGCCGGTAGAAACAATCTCCACCACTGTCAGGTAATTTTCAGCTACATCTATAATCTTGCCAAAATTGCGGCCAAGATAATTATTCCTGCGCACTCTATGCACTCCACCATCCGGATCTTTAATCAGCGCCCAAAGCACTCCTTCAAGACGCACAGTGCCAACCACAGTGATAGAATCCAACGAGAACTGCTCTAAAAATTCTTTCTCACGTTTTAAATCAGGCTTGATATTACTCGCCGTCTCCAAACGTGCAATTTCTTTTACATCTACCGGACGATTAAACGGCGCTCTCATTCCTGAGGCCGAATAACTAAATGCACGGTAAGCCTTTAAAGCGGGAATAGGCGCAATTTGACCAGACGGCGACGCGCGCTTTTCGGCAACGAAGGCATCCAGATCCGCGTATTGATTATTGCCACTACACGCAGCAAGCATGGATACACCAGCTACTAACACCAAACGAGGGAGAATCATTATTTATCTCCCCCCTGATCTTTATAGCGATAGGTTTTTGCTGTAATCGACATGCTTTGCTGACTTAAGTTTTTATTAGATTCGATATTGTAGTCATGCAAAGTGACTATCCGCGGCAATCCGGCAATACCGCTAACAAACGCCGCTAAGTCGTGGTAGCTACCGCTAACTTTAATCGCAATTGGCAGCTCTACATAAAACTCTCTGGCGCGCTCAGCTTGTAGCTGAATGCTGCTGATATCCAAACCGTTGGAGACCGCCTTTTCTGTCATATCTTCAAGCAGGCCGGGTACTTCGGTGTCTGCTGGAAGCTGGCTGAGAAGAATACCAAAAGACTCCTCCATTTCCGCCATTTGCTTCTTTAAAGGGATAAGCTTAGCCGCTTTGAATGCTTTCTTTTCAAAATCCGCCTTAAGCTGTAATTCCTTTGCCTCAACAGCGGCCAACTTCACACGCAAGTCGGCGATTACATAAAAATACCCGCCAACTAAGCACAGAATAAACACTGCAACCCATGCCCCGACTCTCACCAGTACAGGCCAAGCACCAATATTGTCTACATTGAGTTCGCTGAGATCGAAGCTCTTTAGCTCGTCGACCAGCTCTTGCCATGCTGCCACTGCCATTGCCCCCTATTTCTCGTCGTCAGGCGCAGGCGCACTGATTTTATATGACAGTTTGAAACTACTTGCCTGGTCACCATAAGCTGATGCTGCGCTAACCGCCGTCAAATTTGGATCTGCAAACCACGGTGACGCATCTAATTTACGCATTAAGCTCGACACACGGTTATTAGACTCGGCAATACCTTGAACATCGATGCGAGAGTCTCGCCGACTAACAGAGGTATAAAATAAGCCGTCAGGCAGGGTTCTCACCATCTCATCAAACACACGGACAATTAATGGCCGAGTACCTTGCAAGTCTTGAATTATCGTCATTCGATCCAGTAACTGCTGGCGACGGGTTTCAAGATTTTTTATCTCCGCAACTTCTTTGTTAATTTTATTGATATGGCCCTGCAGGTAGGCATTTCGCCCCTCTTGATGGCTAATTGCGCCATTGACTATCGACATTGCCAAGACAACTAACAACACCGACAACAAGGCGACCCCACCCAATACAAGCAAAAATTGCTTTTTAATCAGCTGGCGGCGCTCTTCACGCCAGGGCAATAGGTTAATTGTTGCCATTAATCAAAACTCCTGAGCGCCAAGCCACAGGCAATCAGCATCGCCGGCGCATCACTCGTCAACTTCATGGCATCAACCCCCGGTGCCACTGCCATCGAGGCGAATGGATTTGCAATCACGGTGCTTACTTCAACCCGCTCCTCGACCATTTCGGCCAAGCCCTGCATCGCAGCCACACCGCCGGCGAGCAAAATAATGTCGACGCCGCTGTATTGGCTCGCCGAGTAAAAGAACTGTAGCGACCGGGAAACCTGCTGAATGACCGCTTCACGGAACGGAGCTAAAACCTCGCTGTCATAGTCATCGGATAGTCCGCCCTGCTTTTTCGCCAAGCCAGCCTCTTCTGCCGTTAAGCCGTAGCGGCGCTGGATTTCTTCTGTCAACTGCCGTCCACCAAACATTTGATCGCGGGTATAGACCGTTTCCCCAGCCACAACGACGGTAAGGGAAGTTGTACTTGCCCCCACATCGACGATAGCGACGACGGTATTTTCATCACAACCTATCTGTTTTGCGATGAGGTCAAAGCTTCGCTCCACAGCGTAGGCTTCAACATCAACCACCTGCGGCTCAATACCAGCAATTTCAAGCGCCTCAACCCGCGTGTCAACATTGTCGCTGCGACATGCCACCAGCATCACCTCGACTTGATCGGGGCTGTCTTCAACCTCGCCAAGCACCTCAAAATCGAGCGCGACTTCGTCTAGAGGGTAGGGAATATACTGGTCTGCCTCCAGAGATATCTGGGTTTCCAGCGCATTCTCATTCATCCCAGCCGGCATATGAAGAATCTTGGTGATAACAGCCGAACCCGGTACTGCGACCGCGGCCCGCTTCTGTTTCGACTTGGAGCGCGCATGTACCGCCCTCACAATTTCACCTACCGCTTCTACCTCGGCAATATTTTTTTCCACCACAGAATGCGCGGGCAAAGACATGACCGCGTAACTTTCAACGCGATACTTATCGCCGCTACGGCTCAACTCCAGCAGCTTCACGGCGCTGGAACTAATGTCTATACCTAGCAAACTGCGGGAACCCTGACCGCCAAACAAGCCATCTAGCACTGTAATTTTCCTATTTACATCGTGGACTTAGGGCGTACTCTTACAGAAAAGATTAAATACCAGTGTATGCCAATGCGCAAATAGTTCTGAAAAAAAGACGCTTAAAACTTCGCACTTTTCGTTATCCTAGCGTTCAATTTGTGATTCCCACCTCTATTTGAAGGAAAAACATGCCCAGTACGACGCGCTATCTTCGTATTTTCATCGGCCTAGCTGCGCTTGCCTGTTGCGGTGCTTTGATGGTGTTTGCCACCGCATTCCTTTATATCAGCCCTAAGTTACCGTCAATTGAGGCGCTAAAAGACACTCAATTACAAACGCCGCTGCGAATTTACAGTGCTGACGGCAAGTTATTGGGTGAATTTGGTGAGAAGCGCCGCTCTCCAATTAGCATCCAAGAAGTCCCCGAACTCTTTATTGACGCCTTCCTTGCCGCCGAAGACGATCACTTTTACACCCACCACGGCGTAGATATCAGCGGACTTCTCAGAGCAGCATCACAGCTCGTGACCAGCGGTAGCATCCAATCCGGTGGCTCCACCATCACAATGCAGGTCGCCAAAAATTATTTTCTCACCCAAGAACGGACATTCACCCGCAAATTCACCGAGATTTTCTTGGCCATCGAGATAGAGCGAGCCCTCAGCAAGGGCGATATATTGGAGCTATACCTAAATAAAATCTTTCTCGGCAATCATGCCTACGGTATAGAAGCTGCAGCGCAAGTCTATTACGGAAAACCCATACGTGAACTGAACTTGGCCCAAATGGCGATGATCGCCGGACTACCCAAGGCACCGTCAGCCTACAACCCGGTAGCCAACCCGTCGCGGGCAAGAGTCCGCCGAAACTGGATTCTCGGCCGCATGCTTAGCCTGGGCTACATAAGTGATGCCGACTACCAAGCCGCAATGCTTGAACCCATCAGCGCCAAGGCTTATGGCACGCAGCTTGATGTTGACGCGCCCTATGTTTCAGAAATGGTGCGCCTCGACATGCTGGCGCGATTTGGACGCAATGCATACGAAGACGGCTATACCGTTATCACAACCGTCAAAGCGGACTTACAGGAAGTCGCCAATAAAGCGCTACTCGATGGCGTTATGGAATACGATACCCGCCACGGCTATCGTGGTGCGGAGCGCCACTGGACCATCCCCGCCGAGTTAAGCTCAGAAGACACGCAAGACTTCAGCCAAAAACTCGAAGAGATAGGCCGCATAGGTATCTGGCATCCCGCCCTAGTGCTAAATGTAAAAGAAAAGTCGATCACAATTCTGCTCGCCGGAGAACTGCAAACAACCCTTGAGTGGGAACACGGACTCGCCAAAACAGTCCGCTATATCAGCGAAGACCGCGTCAGCTACGCAGCAGAGACCGCGTCCGAGCTGGTAAAAACCGGTGATGTCATCCGTGTAAAAATGAGTGACTCAACACCACGACACTGGGAGCTGTCTCAGCTACCGAAAGTGCAAAGTGCACTCGTATCGCTGGACGCGGATAGCGGCGCCATTCTTAGCTTGGTGGGCGGCTACAATTATCAAAAAAGCGCGTTCAACCGGGTCACTCAGGCAGCACGCCAACCCGGCTCCAACTTTAAACCATTTATTTATACCGCGGCTCTCGACAATGGCTTTACACCCGCCACCATAATTAACGACGCCCCCATCGTCTTTGATAGTGACTCACAGGGAAATACATGGCGCCCAAGCAATGATAACGGCAGATTTAACGGGCCAATGCGCTTGCGGAAAGCGCTGTATTTATCCCGCAACTTAGTATCAATCCGAGTGCTGCGTGAACTCGGCATCTCCAAAGCAATTAACTATGTCGGTCGATTCGGCTTCGACCCAACTAAACTTCCACACGACCTTTCATTGGCATTGGGGAGCCACTCACTCACCCCCTTAGATATCGTCACCGGTTACGCCGTATTTGCAAACGGCGGCTACAAAATTTCACCTTACTTCATTGATCGAATTATCGATCGCGACGGCAATACCGTTTATCGAGCCGACCCCGAAATAGTGTGTCGCCAGTGCGATGATGAAGACGACAACGCAGTAAAAAACATAGAAGCCGACACCCTCGACGACATCATTTCCGGTGACAGCGGCGCGCTGCAATCTCGATCTGCCAAACGCGTGCTCGACGAAGAGGTCGCTTTTCTTATCGATAGCATCCTAAAAGATGTTGTTACCCGCGGCACTGGACGAAAAGCACTGGTGCTTGAAAGAGGTGACGCTGCCGGTAAAACCGGTACGACTAACGGGCCAACCGACGCGTGGTTTTCTGGTTATAGCGGAGGTATTGTGACAGCCACCTGGGCCGGCTTCGACCAAAACCTCAACCTTGGTCGCCGTGAATACGGCGGCTCAGTAGCGCTGCCAATCTGGATAGACTATATGCGTGAAGCGCTTAAAGGGCGCCCAGAGCGTCATTTGAAACAGCCGGACAGCGTAATTTCAGTTCGCATCGACCCCGATACCGGCAGTCTTGCTCACCCCGGTCAAGCCAATGCCATCTTTGAGTACTTCAGAGCCGACAGCGCGCCAACTGAAGACTTTGATCAGCCCGCGAGCCCCTACGGTCCAGACAGCGACGACCCAATAGAAATATTTTAAGACGATAGCCACCGCTGTCGAATTGACGGCGGTGGCACAATAGTTCCTCTGCCTTAAATGGCTTCAAGCGCCTCGGCCAGTGTTTTCACCCCAATAACTGTCATCCCCAAATCACCGCGCGGCGCATTGCCGTGTGGCACGATCGCTCGCCTAAAACCGTGTTTACGCGCCTCTTGCAAACGCTCCTGACCGCTCGGCACGGGCCGAATTTCGCCAGACAAGCCCACCTCGCCAAACACAACCAAATCTTCAGGGAGCGGCCGATCCCTGAAGCTAGACACAATGGCAAACAGCAGCGCCAAATCGGAGCCTGTTTCTAGTACCTTAACTCCACCGACGACGTTCACAAACACATCCTGATCGCCTACCTGTAAGCCACCGTGCCGGTGCAAAACGGCCAGCAACATCGCCAAGCGATTCTGCTCCAAACCGACCGCCACCCTGCGCGGATTGCCAAAGCCAGAACTATCCACCAGCGCCTGGATCTCTACTAGCAATGGCCTTGTGCCCTCCCACACCACCATCACGGTACTGCCAGACGTGACCACATCGCCGCGGTTTAAAAAGATTGCCGACGGGTTTTTCACCTCTTTCAAGCCCAGCTCGGTCATTGCAAAAACGCCCAGCTCATTTACCGCACCGAAGCGGTTTTTACTCCCGCGCAAGGTTCGGTAACGGCTATCGCTACTTCCTTCCAACATGATTGAGCAATCAATTATATGCTCTAGCACCTTTGGCCCGGCTAAGCCGCCATCTTTTGTCACATGGCCAACCATAATCAGGACCGTGCCCGTCTCCTTGGCAAATCGGGTTAATGCCGCCGCGCACTCGCGCACCTGCGATACACTGCCCGGCGCCGAACTCACATCATCGCTGTGTAAGACCTGAATCGAATCGACCACCAAGACCTTGGGTTTATTGGTCGCCGCCTGAGAAAGCAGCCTATCAAGGCTGGTTTCGGCACATAATTTTAGCGTATCGGCTTTTAGGCCTAAGCGTTTTGCCCGCATGGCAATTTGAGGCAAGGACTCCTCACCGGTCGCGTATAGACACTCGCACTGCGCCGCCAGACGACAAAGTACCTGCAATAGCAGCGTGCTTTTACCCGCGCCGGGGTGCCCTCCCAATAGCACTGCCGAACCGGGCACCAAGCCACCGCCAAGCACACGGTCAAACTCGTCAAAGCCTGTGGACTGACGCGGTAACGCTTCAATACTGACATTAGCCAACATCTGCACCTCACCGCCCACCGCGCCGGCATAACCTTGCCTAGACGCCGTCGCTTTCGCCGCACTCGCCGGCCCCAGACGAAATTCCGATAAGGTATTCCACGCATTACAATCCTGACACTGCCCCTGCCATTTATTGTGTTCAGAGCCACAATCCACACATACAAAGGCGACTTTTTGTTTTGCCATAGCGTTACCTAAAAACATCCATAATCAATTTATTGAAGCCACTGCGGCCAGACACAGGGCTGACAGCCGACCCACCAAAGCCGTACAATGACCCGCTATTAATAGAGTACTTCAGATGTCAGCTGCACTAGTAGAACGCCCATTACTTGTCTCTCCCTCCCTCGCCACCACCCTTGGGCTAGAGGCAGCGCTGCTGTACCAATTAATCGCCGAATGGCTGCCACTGCTCACGGGACGGGAAAATCAGGGGCAGCAATGGTTTCTCATCGACAAAGACCAGTTAAGCAAACAGTTGCCGTTTTGGGATTTGAGCAAAATAGAGGAGGTTCTGCGCACACTCCACGACCAAGGGCTCATTATTATCGGCGCAGCCCTAATGAGCAACGCACAAAACATTCGCCTAGCGCTACCTAGAAGCCAAAAAACGGACGACTTCGCCAGCGTCAACCATACCCCTCACGTTGCGCAGCCTAGACAACAAGCCCATCACACATCTAAACCCCTAGTTGGCAAGCCAAACAGCGCGCCACCCAGCAGACCCGTGCCAGGTAATAATATTATTCCCGCCGACTGGCTGCCTGACAGGGCCGGGCTCGACTATTTAACGCGCTTCAACCAAGTCGACCCCGCCTTTATTGATGCCGTACTTCCCGAGTTTATCGCCCATTACCGCGAAACCGGTGAAACGCGAAGCTCCTGGAATAGCGCCTTCAGCCAATATGTCAGTCGACGCTGGAAAAAACAGCAGTACGCAAAAATTGAAGAATCTCGCACCCAACCTATCGATGGTAACTGGAAGCCAAGTCTCGACGCACTAGAAATACTGCAGCGCGACCACGTTAGCCAGTATTTCATTGAAGACGCGATACCGGAATTCATTTTGTACTGGCGCGAGCGCGGAACACCAGACAGCAACTGGAATTCACGCTTTATTCAACATATTCGGTTACAGTGGGCCCGATACACCAACACGGTGAGCAATGAAAATGAGATTGCGCCAATTAAGTCCAACTGGCAACCCAACGACGCGGTCTTCGACATTCTGCATATGGCCCGCATCGACGCTGAATTTGCCAGAGCACAGATCGCCGAATTTATACTATTCTGGCAAGACAGCGGCACCGCCCATCGCTCTTGGAATACAAAATTTCTCCAACATGTAAAATACCGTTGGGCACACAGTCATCAACTGGGGCAGAGCAATGCACGACAGCAACAAGCTACTGGAGCAAACCAGCCGGCAACTGGCTTCATCGAAAAACACACCGACCGCAGCTGGGCAGACGAACTCTGATCCCGCACCCGACAAAAATGCGGTTATCGATGCACTAAACCAAATGTTTGCTGAGTTTGAGTTGGTCTATCACAACCAATACAACAAGGCCTTTTCAAACCCAGAAAAGCTCAGCTACGCCAAAAAACTGTGGTTCAGCAACCTGCGGCATATCCAGCCAGATAGAATCATTGCGGCAACCCATCGCGCCATTCGCGAATCAGAGTTTTTGCCTACCATCAAAGGCATCCTAAAATACTGCGAGCCAGATAATATCGAACTTGGCCTGCCAGACAGCCACAGCGCCTACCTAGAAGCCTGCCGCGCACCGCAACCCAAAGCGGAATATAAGTGGTCGCACCCAGCGGTGTATCATGCGGGCCGCGCCAGTGACTGGTTTTATTTATCAAGCACCGTTGAGCACAGCGCCTACCCGGTATTTCGCCGGCATTACGACGAGGTGTGCCAGCGCATAAAGAATGGTGAAACCTTTAGCTTACCCAGCCAAAAGGCCATACCAGAGTCCATTAGCAAACCGCTAACGCCAGCGGAACAGCGCCAACGCATGCAAAAACTCCGCGATGACTTGGACATTTAACTAGCGCCCGGCAACATAATTACACGTCCATAAAGCAATCGTGCAGGGTCCGCGCGCAAGCGCTACAATAGCGCCCACTTATTCCAGCCTCATGCGGCTGATGACACAGAACAGGCAAGTATATGGCAGACGACAAAACCACCCACTTTGGCTACAAAACAGTCGAAACTCAGGACAAGGTCAAAATGGTTGCCGGGGTTTTCCATTCGGTTGCTGCCAAATACGACCTAATGAACGACCTGATGTCGGGCGGCGTCCACCGCCTCTGGAAACGATTTACCATTGAACTTTCTGGCGTACGCAGCGGCAACGCGGTGCTCGATATTGCAGGTGGTACAGGTGACCTTGCGGCCAAATTCAGCCGCCTGGTTGGCCCAACTGGCCGCGTGGTGCTTGCAGACATTAACGACTCCATGCTCACCGTTGGCCGTGAAAAACTGACGAACAAAGGCATCGTCGGCAATATTGAATACGTGCAGGCCAATGCCGAGTGCCTGCCGTTCCCCGACAATAGTTTTGACTGCATCACTATCGCATTTGGTCTGCGCAATGTAACAGACAAAGACGCCGCACTACGATCCATGAATCGTGTACTCAAACCCGGTGGCAGACTCTTAGTTTTAGAGTTTTCTAAGCCCGTCAATCCCGTTATTGGCAAACTTTACGACCGCTACTCCTTCGATATTTTGCCCAAAATGGGACAGTTAGTTGCCAATGACGAAGAAAGCTATCGCTACTTGGCAGAAAGCATTCGCATGCACCCCGACCAAGAAACACTCAAGGGCATGATGGCCGATGCGGGATTTGTCGATGTTCGCTATCACAATATGACCGCCGGTGTAGTCGCCGTGCACCGAGGCGTAAAACCGTGATTCCACCGGTTCTTCAAAGCGCGGCGTTATCGAGTTTAGAGAACTTAGTTAACAAAGCATTGCAACTGGACCCAGCCACCAGCGCCAAGCTACAAGCCTTGGACGGACAGCGCTTCTCGCTAGAATTAAAAGAACCGGATCTTAAGCTCGCCATAGGCATTACGGGCAAGCGCCTGCGCTTACTTCAAGATAGTGACGCCGTTACCACTAGACTCAGTGGCGCGTGGAGCGAATTCGCCAAAGTCGCCACCGCAAAAGACCCCGCTGGAGCGCTTATCAATGGCGATATCAGCATTAGCGGCGACACCGCGCCACTATTGGAGTTACGTAAAATTCTTGCCGAGCTCGACTTAGATTGGGAACAACCACTGGCCGACGCCTTTGGTGATGTCGCCGCTCATCAACTGGGCAATGGCTTACGCGCAGGACATCGCTGGCTGAACAGCACTCGCGTAAATTTACAGCGGCAATTTAGTGAATTCATTGTCGAAGAAAGCCAACTGGTTCCTCACCCCTGTCAGGCTGACGATTTTTACAGCGATATCGATGATTTAAAAGCGCGCAGCGAGCGACTGGAAGCCAAAATTCGTCGCCTACAACAACGTATCTCAAGCCCATCCAATAAAAAATAAGGACACCAATATGGGGCTGCGCCGCCTGCTCGTCATTTGCTGGATCATTTGTCACTACCGCTTAGACACGTTGATTCCTGCGGAAAAGCTGCCGTTGCGCGCACGCTTACTTTTACGTTTAGGTCCCTGGCGATTATTTCCACGCAGGCATTTTAGCCGCGGCGAACGACTGCGTTGCGCACTCGAAAACCTCGGCCCAATATTTATTAAATTCGGCCAAATTCTCTCCACTCGGCGGGACCTACTTGCCGACGACATTTCCGAAGAACTAGCCAAACTGCAAGACCAAGTTCCCCCGTTTTGCAGCAAGCTCGCCGTGACCACCATCGAAACTGCACTTGGAAAATCGATTGACGAGCTATTTGCCGCTTTTGACACCCAAGCGCTAGCCTCCGCCTCCATCGCCCAAGTGCACACCGCGACGCTCCACAGCAATATCGACGTGGTGGTTAAAGTCGTCAGACCCGGCATCGAACGCACCATTAGTGCGGATGTTCGCCTACTGCAAACACTGGCCCGGCTTGTAGAACGCCACATTCCAGATGGTCGCCGCCTGCGCCCAGTCGAAGTGGTAGAAGACTATCGCCACACCATTTTTGACGAACTCGACCTCAAGCGCGAAGGCGCCAACACCTCTCAGCTTCGTCGTAATTTTAAAGACTCAGAAATACTCTACGTACCGGAAGTATATTGGGACTACACACGTCGCAATGTACTAGTAATGGAGCGCATACACGGTATTCCAGTGACCGACGTGGCCACCCTGCGTGAACAGGGTACCGATATGAAAAAACTCGCCGAACGCGGGGTCGAAATCTTCTTTACGCAGGTCTTTCGCGATAGTTTTTTCCACGCCGACATGCACCCCGGCAATATATTTATCGCCCACAATAGACCGTCGTCACCACAGTACATCGCCATCGATTGCGCCATCATCGGCAGCCTAAGCGACTTTGACCAATATTATTTAGCACGCAACTTGCTCGCTATTTTTCAGCGCAATTATCGCGAGGTTGCCGAACTTCACGTAGAGTGCGGCTGGGTGCCACCCGAAACCAAAATCCATGAGTTTGAAGCGGCGATACGCAGCGTCAGCGAACCCATTTTTGAAAAGCCCCTCTCAGAAATTTCCTTCGGCCAACTACTATTGTATTTGTTTCAAACTGCCAGGCGCTTTGACATGGAAGTTCAGCCATCGCTGGTACTTCTACAAAAAACCTTATTAAACATCGAGGGCTTGGGCAGGCAGCTCTACCCCCAATTAGATTTATGGTCTACTGCCATGCCATTCCTAGAGCGCTGGGTTCGCGACCGCTATTCGCCGCAAAGCATGCTCAAACGCGTCAGTCATCGCCTGCCGGGGTGGTTAGAACAACTGCCGAATCTACCCGAAACCTTGCTAGAGCGCGGCGCTCCGAGCAGACACAACATGCAAAATGACAACAGTCACTACAAGGGCGAATTAGACGCCCTTATTCGCCAACAAGCAGCACGCGCCCGCAATCAACGCATCGCGATCATTGCTGCGATAAGTGCCGCCCTACTCGCTGACCCAGGTATTAGAGAGGGACTGCGACATTTGCCGGCCAGCAGTATTGTGCTGTTTGGCATCGCTTTGTATTTCTTTATCCGCAGTCGCTGAGGTAAAGTAATGCCCTCGCAAAAACAGTACTGTGTACAACTATGAGCAATGAGTTCCTTAAACACATCAAATGGAATAGCGACGGCTTGGTCGCCGCCATTGCCCAGGACGCGAGTAGCGGCCGCGTACTAATGATGGCATGGATGAACGCTGAGTCACTGCAAATTAGTGTCGACACCGGCGATGCCGTGTATTGGTCGCGCTCGCGCGCCAAGCTATGGCGCAAAGGTGAAAGCTCTGGGAATGTCCAAAAAATTCGCGCAATCGAGCTAGATTGCGACGGCGACGCCCTGCTTCTTCAAGTAGAACAACTTGGCGGTATAGCCTGCCATACAGGCCGTCAAAGTTGCTTTTATCGCCGCCTCTCTAGTGGCGACTGGCAAACGACCGAAGCCGTATTAAAAGATCCGGCCACCATGTATCAACACGTGGACAAGACATGACACAATCGATTCTGGAACAACTAGACACCGTGTTGGCATCGCGCAAAACTGGCGACCCTGACAGTTCTTATGTCGCCAGCCTACATCACAAAGGTTTAAATAAAATACTTGAAAAAGTAGGCGAAGAAGCAATCGAAACCGTACTTGCAGCGAAAGACGCAGAACGCGACCAAGATAATAGTAAACTTATTTATGAAACCGCTGATCTGTGGTTTCATAGCTTGGTTATGTTGTCACATCTCGGTGCTAGTCATGAGCAAGTGCTCGACGAATTAGCGCGTCGATTTGGTCTTTCTGGACACGACGAAAAAGCAGCGCGCGACAAGTAAACTCCCAACAAATTAATAAGCAATAAGGAACGACATTATGGGTTTAGGCGGCATTAGTATTTGGCAACTCTTAATTATTCTCGCCATCGTAGTTTTGCTCTTTGGCACCAAAAAACTGAAAGGCATGGGCAGCGATCTTGGCGGCGCATTAAAAGGCTTTAAAGACAGCATGCAAGGCGATGACGACGCCAAAAATATTGAAAAGAAAGAACAAGAAGACGCTGACGCTGCTCAGAAAACAGAGAAAAAAGACGAGTCAAAACTGTAAATGTTTGATATCGGCTTTGCAGAGCTACTGGTCATTGCCGTTCTAGGCCTGTTAATACTTGGCCCAGAGCGCTTGCCCGGTGCAATTAGAACAACGTCTTTGTGGATCGGACGCCTGCGCCGAAGTTTTAATAACATTCGCTCTGAAATAGAAAAAGAAGTAGGCGCCGATGAAATTCGTCGCCAGCTACACAACGAATCGATACTTGCGTCACTAAAAGAAACCAAAAATACCGTAAAAAACGAAATTCAAAATGCCGAGCAGCAAATCAGTGTAGCGGAGAACAGTATCGCGGCAGACAACACACAAGACATACCGGCAAAAGACTCAGACGACAACTCCATTCCAGAAATTCACACAGCAACAGATCAAGATAAAACACAATGAGCGATGCCGAACAGGATCAAAGTCAGCCACTAATTGCCCACCTAACTGAGCTGCGTGATCGGCTACTGCGTATTGTCCTAGCTATATTGATCTGCACACTGGCGCTGTTCCCTTTTGCCAATAACATTTACACCTTTGTGTCTGAGCCTATGCAGCGCCTATTGCCTGAAGGCAGCAGCATGATAGCGACGGAAATTGCATCTACCTTTCTTACCCCCTTTAAGCTGGTCTTAGTCTCCGCATTTTGCCTAGCTATGCCAGTCATTCTGCATCAAATATGGCAGTTCGTTTCACCGGGCATGTACCGCCACGAAAAACGCATCGCCGCACCGCTACTAATTTCAAGTGTCGCCCTATTTTATGCCGGCCTGGCCTTCGCCTACTACGTAGTATTTCCATTGGTGTTTGGCTTTTTCAGCGGCATTACACCGGAGGGCGTAAGCTACACCCCTGATATAGCACGCTTCCTAGACACCGCGCTTAAACTCTTTTTGGCTTTCGGAGTCGCTTTTGAAATTCCGATTGCGACGGTTCTCGTCATCGCCTCGGGCGCCATCACCGCAAATGAATTAGCCGAAAAACGCCCCTATGTGGTCATTGCCTGTTTTGTCTTTGGCATGCTACTGACACCACCGGATGTGATTTCACAGATGCTACTAGCGATACCTATGTGGCTACTGTTTGAAGTCGGAATTATCTTCGGCAGACTGGTAAAAAAGAAGGCGGCAGCGATTGGCGGCGAAGAGCAAGATTAGGGCGCAAGCAATATCAATACTCGTCCGGCGGCGCCTCGTAACCAAAGGCCAGATTTTCAAAACGGGTGTGCTTACCGATAAAGCTTAAGCGCGCTGTTCCAATCGGGCCGTTACGCTGCTTACCAATAATAATCTCAGCCATGCCCTTATCAGCCGACTCTTCGTTGTACACTTCGTCGCGATAAATAAACATGATGACGTCAGCATCCTGCTCGATCGCACCAGACTCCCGCAAATCTGAATTGATTGGTCGCTTATTTGGTCGCTGCTCCAGGGCGCGGTTAAGCTGCGACAAGGCAACAACTGGGCACTCAAATTCCTTGGCGATTCCTTTCAAGGAGCGCGAAATTTCAGATATTTCTGCGGTACGGCCTTCACTGCCAGTACCGGCCACTTTCATTAACTGCAAATAGTCGAGCATGATCATGCCGATACCGCCATGTTCACGGACGATTTTTCGTGCACGTGAACGCACTTCGGTCGGCGTTAATGCCGGCGTATCATCGATAAACAAGGGCCGATCTTTCAGCTTTGTTACCGCAGCACTCAGCTTTGGCCAATCCTCTTCTTCAAGCTTGCCGGTGCGCACACGGGTCTGATCGATACGTCCAACCGACGACAACATCCGCATCATCAACTGATTTGCCGGCATCTCCATACTGAACACAAGCATGGGCAAATCACTACTCAGCAAGGCATTTTCAACCAGGTTCATCGCAAACGTGGTTTTACCCATCGACGGTCGCGCCGCGACAATAATGAGATCAGATTTTTGCAAACCCGATGTCATTTCATCGAGCTTTTCAAAGCCGGTGGTGAGACCAGTAATCGCGCTGTCACTGCTAAACAATTCGTCGATTTTATCAACGGCCTGTTTGAGTAACGGGTTGATCGGGGTGAGACCACCGGTCTTGGGGCGCTCCTCAGAAATCTGCATGATGGCCCGTTCGGCCTCATCCAAAATTTCATCGCTATTACGGCCTTCGGGATTAAAACTATTATCAGCGATCGCGTTAGCTGCGCTGATCAAAGAACGAAACGTTGCCCGCTCCCGCACAGCCTGCGCATACGCGCGAATATTGACTACGGAAGGGGTATTACTGGCGATGTCAGCGAGATACGCAGAACCGCCCACTGACTCTAACTCACCAGATTTTGCGAGCGATTCAGCAAGAGTGACGACGTCTATCGGTTGCTGAAGCTGAACAAGACGCACCATCTGCGCGAAAATTTTGCGATGCTCAGGCCGAAAGAAATCTCCCTCGCCAACCACATCGGCGACAGAATCCCAGCCCTCATTGGCGATCATCAAGCCGCCAAGCACCGACTGCTCTGCCTCTACCGAGTGCGGAGGCAATTTCAGCTGTGCGAAATCGCGCTCTTCGGCGAAATCTGGTGGTGACTCTGGGTAAACGTCGGGGTGCACTGGACCATCACTAAGCAATATAAGATCGGGCATTGTTGCAAAAAAAAAGCACCACCGCTACAAACAGCGATCGTGCTTTTTTACTCACATAGCTATATACGCATGTGCTGCGATACTGCAGCGCTATTTCGCTGCAGCCAATATAGCTAATGGTGTAGCAGTCTTACTCAGCAACAACAGTAATGCTGACAGTCTGTACTACATCGCTATGCAATTGAATAACAACGTCGTAGCTACCCAGGTCGCGAATTGGACCTTCTGGCATACGGACTTCGCTTTTATTCACTTCAACGCCAGCAGCAGTAACAGCGTCTGCAACGTCGCGAGTACCGATAGACCCGAACAGCTTGCCGCCATCACCCGCGTTTGCGCCAATAGTCACAGCTAGCTCAGCTAGCTTAGCGGCACGCGAATCAGCGCTGCTGCGCTTCTCAGCTGCAGCTGCTTCCAAGCCCGCGCGGCGAGTTTCAAACTCAGCAACGTTGGTTTTAGTGGCAGGAACAGCCTTGCCATACGGAATCAGGAAATTACGTCCGTAACCAGATTTAACGTTAACCTGATCACCCAGATTGCCAAGTTTGCCAATTTTCTCCAGCAGAATCACTTGCATGGTTCTTACCCTCTCAAATACGCCGACATTCACGTTGTCCTACGGTGCAGGACGAACCGGTAAACGCCGTCTAATATCAATCCAACTATCCACAATCGCTGCCAGTATCAACGCCACCCATAGCGGCCGCAATATTAACAACGCAACGTAAAAAACTATTAACCAAGCACGGCCTAAGCCCAAACGACCAACCACACCATGCACTAAAGCTAAACCAGCAATCACAATCGGCATAACGCACATTATTGCCCAAAACCGGTAATCACCACCGACTTTGCTTAACAACAACATCACCACCACAAGGCCGATCGTTATTATCGGCGAGAGCCTAAGCTGCCACATTTCCAGACGAAACCCGCCCGGGTTGTACAACAAAGCCTGCCACCAACGCCCAAGCATTACCGCTAAGGTGCTCCAAAGCACCGCGCTAACGCCGATCAATGCCGCTACATCTCCAGTGGTAATCTCTGGAAATGCGCCCGGTGCTGACACCTGCATTTGTTGCAGCATAGGCTGCACAAGCTCGAGCACCGACACCAAATAGGCATTGGCAAATTGCGTAAGCAGCAAGGCTGAAAACAAGCCTACTGCTACCGCAGTAACTAAGGCATTTGACCACTGCTGCGTATTGCGAAGCACAAGCGCTGAGGCCGAAGCCCCAAGCAGCATTGCCAGAGGACCGACATCTGCCCCGATTGTTGCCACCGCTATGGCCGGCAACAGCGCCCAAAAAACCACATAAGCGCCTTCGGCCAAACCTTTGCGCAGCAACACAAGCACCGCTGCTGCCACGCCGACCCAGGCAAATACTAGGGTGCCGACACCTAAGCCTGCAACGGCCACTGCCTGCAAGCGCCCTTTCATTATAAATTCAGCTAAGGCGCGCATGGTATTACGTCGTTTTCTTACTTATGGCTGTCTGTATAAGGCAGCAAAGCTAGGAAACGTGCGCGCTTAATTGCAGTTGACAATTGGCGCTGGTATTTAGCATTAGTACCAGTGATACGGCTTGGTACAATTTTGCCTGTTTCAGAAACATAGGCTTTCAGGGTTTCCAAATCTTTATAATCGATCTGGCTAACACCTTCCGCTGTGAAGCGGCAAAACTTACGACGACGGAAAAAACGTGCCATAACTATTCTCCTAACTCAGTCCGCAATTATTCAGCGTTATCTTCTGCCATATCGGCATCAGAATCGCTATCGTCATCAGCTGTTGACTCAGAGTCATCACGGCTGCGCTCTACACGTTGCTCGCTGCGGCTACGACGCTCGCGGCTCTCTTTTTCCGCTTTCATGATAGGCGACTCTTCAGTCACTGCTTCATCGCAACGGATAATGAGGTTACGCAATACAGCGTCGTTGTAACGGAAGTTAGTAGTCAACTCTTCCACTGCTTCAGCAGACGCTTCAGCATTGATCAACACGTAGTGTGCTTTGTGGATTTTGTTGATAGGGTAAGCCAGTTGACGACGGCCCCAATCTTCTAGACGGTGAACTTTACCGCCATCTTTTTCTATGGCTTGAGTATAACGCTCAACCATACCTGGTACTTGCTCGCTCTGGTCTGGATGAACCAGGAACACAATCTCGTAGTGACGCATTTTCAGCTCCTTACGGGTTAAGCCACCCTTTACGGTGTGACAAGGAGGACAACTCTGCCTGAAATAGACGGAGCTACCATAAATCAAGAGCGCGGATTTTAGGCAAGGCAGACCTTATATGCAAGCAATTAGCACAATTATTAGCCAATTCTTCACTTTTGACGCTGACGAACAACCTCAAACAGACAAATTCCCGCCGCAACGGAAACATTCAGGCTACTGACCGTACCCGCCATGGGTAGCTTGGCCAAATAATCGCAGTTCTCCCGAGTTAAACGCCGCATACCGGCACCCTCTGCTCCTAGCACCAAGGCGGTCGGGCCACTTAAGTCGCGATCATACAAGGACGTGTCCGCCTCACCCGCCATACCCACAATCCAAATGCCAGCTTGCTGCATTTGTTGAAGGCTGCGAGCAAGGTTGGTGACCTGAATAAATGGCACCACGTCGGCAGCACCGCACGCCACTTTAAACACGGTAGCACCTAGCCCGACAGAATTATCACGGGGCGCCACCACGGCAGTTACCCCTGCCGCATCAGCACTGCGCAGGCATGCACCTAAATTATGGGGGTCAGTAATACCGTCAAGCACCAATATCAAGGCTGCACTACCTGCCGCCGCCACAAGATCCGGCAAATCCTTTTCTCGAAACTCCGAGGCTGGCTCGACTTGAGCAATCACACCCTGGTGACGCCCTTCGACCATTTTATCCAGCTCATCCCGCGGCCGCTGCACAACGGCAATTGACGACGACGAGGCCAAACTAAGCACCTCTTGCAAGCGCTTATCCGCTCGCCCATTTTGCACATAAAGATTTTTTACTCGCTCAGGACTGCGCGACAACACCGCCTGTACGGCATGGATACCAAATATTTTTTCAGTCACAACTTTTTACTCTACCGACTGCGACGTTTACTAGATACGCCCGATTTCTTTGCGGTTGCAGACTTACCCGCACCGGTTTTCTTAGCTTTAGTGCTTGCGGCCTGCTTGGGCGCTGGCGTCTTCGCCGCAGCCGTTTTTGGCTTTGCACTCCGACGCTTAGATCCGCTAGATTTGCCAGTCGTAGCCTTTCCGCGACCCGACTTCGCATTCGCCGGCGGCACCAAACCCTTGGCTAGGGCCTCACGCACGGATGGCTTTTGGCGCTTGGCGGGCCCGCCCGATGGCAGCGCCAGATCTATCTTGCGCTGATCGAGGTCAACCCCCATCACCTGCACCCGAACGGTATCACCCAGCTGGAAAACCCGCCGAGTGCGCTCGCCGATCAAGCGCTGATGCGCCTGATCAAACTGATAGTAGTCCTGCGGCAAAGCTGAAATATGCACTAAGCCTTCTATATATAAGTCTTTAAGTTCGACAAACATCCCAAATCCAGTAACAGCGGCAATAACCCCGTCGAACTCGCTACCCACATGCTCCTGCAAAAATTCGCACTTTAAAAACGCCATGACATCGCGGCTCGCATCATCCGCTCGACGCTCTGCCATCGAACAATGCATGCCCTGCGCGACTAGGGCTTCCATATCATAGGGATAGATTTTCTTACGATGTAATGCTGGCGCACCGTCTACTTTCAGAAAGCACTTAGCCGCCTCACCGCCGCCACTGCGCACTAAATACCGCAGCGCGCGGTGCACGAGTAAATCGGGGTAGCGGCGTATTGGAGAAGTAAAATGGGTATAACCAGTATAATGCAGACCAAAATGCCCCTCGTTGTCAGGCTGATACACCGCCTGACTCAAAGACCGCAATAACATGGTTTGAATAACAGCGGCATCAGCGCGCTCGCCCAAACTAGATAATAGCAGCTGATAATCTTTCGGACTTGGCTCCGCACCACCGCGCAAGCCCAAACCGATTTCTTGCAAAAACTCGCGAAGATTAGTGAGCTTTTGCTCGGTAGGCCCGCTGTGCACACGGTAAAGCGCCTCTAAGCCCGCACGCTCCAGCGCCTTGGCCGTTGCCACGTTGGCGCACAACATACACTCTTCGATCAGGCGATGTGCGTCATGCCGACGAATTGGCACAATCGCTTCGATGCGCTTCTCATCGTTGAACACGATACGGGTTTCAACGGTCTCAAAATCGATTGCGCCGCGCTCTGAGCGGGCTTTGCGCAGAGTAAAGTAAAGCTCGTGCAAATCTTTTAAATGGGGCAACAGGTCGCGGTTTTTGCCTGTGTCATAACTAGGGTCAACATCCTTTAACTCCAGTAGAGCGCCAACCTCGTTATACGTTAGTCGAGCATGAGACCGAATAAGCCCCTCATAAAACTGGTAACCGCTCAGCTTACCAGTCGCACTGATGGTCATTTCGCAGACCATGGTTAAGCGGTCTACGTCGGGCTTTAATGAACACAAACCGTTAGACAATGCTTCAGGCAGCATAGGCACAACACGGTCAGGAAAATACACCGACGTCGCACGCTTGTGCGCTTCTTCATCTAATGCCGAACCGACTTGAACATAATGGGAGACATCCGCAATCGCCACCCACAAACGCCAGCCGCCGGATTTTTTCGGCTCACAATACACCGCATCATCAAAGTCGCGCGCATCTTCACCATCAATAGTAACTAAGGGAAGCTCACGCAAATCAACACGATGTTTCTTGTCTTTCGCCAAGGGCTCCGAACCAAAGCGTCGCGCCTCTTCGTCTACTGCCTCCGGCCATTCAAAGGGAATATCATGGCTGCGAATGGCCAACTCAGTTGCCACACCCACGGTGCGGCGATCACCCAATACTTCGGTAATCCGACCGCGAGCCTGCTGGCGCGCACCGGGCTGCTGAGTAATCTCAAGCATAACGTAGTCGCCTTCTTTGGCAGCTCCTACGTCGGCGTCCTCCAAAGCCAGCCAATTCTGAATACGGGTGTTTTCAGGAACCACCTGCGGCAAGCCGCGATGCATCATCAACTTGCCAACCAATTGCTGAGTATTGTGCTCAACAACCTCGATAATCACGCCTTCGCGTCGACCGCGCTGGTCAACACCAGTTACCTCAACCTTGACGATGTCACCGTCAAACACTTGCTGCATTTGGCGATTGGCCAAATACACATCCTCATCCTCACCCTCAATGACGACAAAACCAAAGCCATCGCGATGCCCCTGCACTCGACCCAACATGGCATCACCACCACTGATCGCGCGCAAACGGCCGCGCCGCCCTTCAATGATCTGACCGTCTCGGAGCATCGCTTTAACGCGGCGACGCAAGCCCTCCTCCTGATCCTCGCCCTCAACCTCTAGTTGTCGGCGCAGCTGAGACAGGCTCAGGCCATTCTCAACATCTTTCAATTGATCGAGAATAAACTCACGGCTTGGCACCGGATTATCGTAACGCGAAGCCTCGCGCTCAGCGTGGGGGTCAGGGAGATTGCGGCGTTTTGCCATTCAGTAAAACTTCCTTTGAAAACGGATTTAAAAACATGCTGGGTAGTGTAACGCAACCGTTGACAAAAATACTTTCTATCAGTAAATTGCGCGCCTCGGTATAATAGCCGCTCATCTCCTGCCCAGGTGGTGAAATTGGTAGACACGCCAGCTTCAGGTGCTGGTCCTCGCAAGGGGGTGGAGGTTCAAGTCCTCTCCTGGGCACCACTTATATTTAATCCCTTGAAATTCAACAAGTTAAGATCAAGCCAAGCCACTAATGTGTGACACTTTGTTCTCATTTTGTGTGACAGATATAACAACACCCCATACACAAGAATAAACCACCACCCCAGTGTAAACACCACCCATAAATAGAATTTGCACAAGAATTGTTGTAAAAGTAACTCGGCATAGCTCGAAATCAACAAGAACCCACTCTGCCCGCCGAATCGAAACAACCATAAGGAAATGGTATGCACCCCACCCAAACCACCCTACAAATAATCATATTTTTGATAATGGCGACTTTAAGCTTTAATGCGTTTGCAGTAGATAGATTCGCAAAAGCAAAACAAGGCTTAGAAATGATTGCCGACCAAACCTCCAAATCTCGGAAAGACGCCTACCTGTACTATATGGGCATACCATTTTCGGAAGCGTCAGGGTTTTATTACTGCGCGGATGTTGTTGGAAGTCTTTTCCAAATTGCTGACAGGTACCCGGGGGCAATTGCCAACGAACGTAATCGAGGCGACCTCTGCGTCAAAGAAGTAACTGATCACCAAGCCCAATTACAGGCCAAAGCTATTGCCGAAGCCAAAGCTCACTCAAAGTATGTTGCTGAAATCAAGAAGCTTGAGACGACATATTCAAGTACGATCAACAAAGCCATCGCACTAACTGCCGACTTCTCAAACCTACCTTTGCCTGTAAAAAATACGCTCAAGGACGGCCCCTGCCATATAATCTTTAACCTAGAGCCAATCTTTAACTCTAGCGATATGAGCGAAAAGAAACAACGCCTAGAATCCCTCGAAACAGCAACCTCCGAATGCCCTGAAATAATCAACACAGAACTTACCACCTACAACGAAGACTTAAAATTTTCGAGACTTCGTGAAAAAGCAGATAAAACCCTGCAATTAATTGAAATAGTAGAAGCCGATGCTGACTCCGTATCCAGACACACTGGAAGGCAATCCCTTTCGGAAGAGCTAGCACAAGTATCTAATGAAAACTGCAAAGCTATAAGTCGCTATAAAAACGTACCGTCAATCGCATACAGACTTTTGAATGACAAAGAAATTGACTTGTGCTTCCTAGCAGTTAAAGACCTCCGTCAAAAAAACAGCGAGGTCATCGCTTCAGCAAGTTCCCATCAAACCAACAACGCAAAGCAAGCCCAACCCAAAAAATACGGTGATCCGGTAGATGCCATGACAACATTTGCTGTGATTTTGGGCCGAGCTATAGGATGTGGCGTTGACGTTGAAAAACCTGCAAATAAAGTCGCTATCTGGATGGATAACACGTTCTCCAATAAAGAGCGCGCAACCTACCTACCAGTATTCGCCTTTGGTGTAGAGCACCACATGAAACAACAGCAAAGCGGAAAATCCCCCGACAGTTGCCGCGCTGTAAAATCAACTTACAACAGCATGGAATGGCCCTGATTACTTAGTTATTACTTACAGATAACCTACCTATTAACCCTTAGATCAATACCCTCTGACGGGGGTGGATAATGAGGCTTAATATCCTGAAACTCGCAGCCGCTGGAGTGCTGCTGAGCGAGGAACCCCATAACCCTTTGAATTTACTCATTTTTCTCAGAATATCCAGACTGCGGTGGCTGTTTGTTAAGCAAAATAGAAGTGAATACAAGAATTTTCACCTGACAACACGCTTGCTATATATAGCCATACTTAGCAAGGAGGCTCTTTATAAAAAATCCAGGAACCGCGACTATGCACAGATACCCTATCACGCCACACATTTGTTTTGTGTCCTTTGAACGCTTTTTGGAATGATGAAATACCTGAATTAAAACAAACGGGAAGAAAAGTATTGCTAATCCGATTAGCGCACGAGATTCATACCACGGATCTATACCCCCAGATCGGAATATATAATGCACCTTAGCTGGCTCTGAGGATTGAATTTTGGAGGGATAGCTTTCTCGCAACTGCAGATACTGCAATAAACTAGAGTCGCATTTGACGACAAATTCATCGACACCGTTGGCAAGAAAACTCACCACCTGATCTTTCCTTGAAGAATTTAAAGCTGCACCCAGTCCAGCACCAACTACTGCGCCACTAACACCACCCACAAGAAGCCCTGCCACTGCTCCAGCAGAAGAAATCTTTGAAGAATCACCACTCTTAACACGGTTAAGCGTGGAATCAAATACATCCAAACTACCGTCTTCCAATAAAACCGTGACAGCTGAAACACTATCTAACCAGCACACCCAAGCATCAGCCCTGACATAATCACCATTACTCGTATATTTTCTTATCGCATGCTTTACGGGATCTAAATATACATCTCCCTCCATGTATGGTTCAGGCGCTTTCACTACCTGAATTTGCTTTAAGACGAATTCTTTAGGAAGGTTGATATCAATTTCCACATGGCGATTTATCTCAGAGAGGCCATCACCGTCATTCAGGTCGTATTGAATCTCACTTTCAGCATAACTATCCATATCATCAAACACCCTAATGTCGAAAACTTATAATTTGCCACGCAAGCATATATCCAGAAACAGAAAAGCGCCTAACAATTATTAAACGCTACACCTTAATCTCAAACTCTGAATAAGCAGCTTGTGTATCGGCTTCTGTAAGGCCGATATAACGCATGGTCACTGCTGGGTGGCTATGATTCAGAACCTTGCTTATACGTTCAATACTAGCCCCTTGAGAGTGCATAACCCAGCCTAGCGTCTTTCTCATCGAATGAGTGCCTAATTTGACGTTTGCAGTCTCACCTGCCTCAGCGAATGCCTTAGATACTGCTGATCTACTGAGAGGCTTATTCTTTGCGCGGTTACTATCCACCTGAAACAAATAAACGTGACTTGGGTTATTTACTATCCGCTTATTCACGATGTTCATAGCGGTATTATTCAGGGTTACCTTTCTTTTCTTAGCTGTCTTACCCTCAATAATTTCTAGGACTCCAGTCTTAGCTTGCGCCATCGTTATTGGAAGTAAGTCAGATATACGTAAACCGACATTAATTCCGAAAACCCATAGGTCAGAGTAAATCTCACCTCTGTGCTTCTTCAGCAAGCTAGCAACATACTTAACTTCTTCAAGTGTCTTCACTGCGTCTACTGTAGCCATTTCTAATCCCTTTTTTATCTACCTGATTCGACTAACGCGGATTAGAGTATAACTAACAAGCAAGAACACAGCAATGGCGGCGGATAGCTAATCCTCATTATTATATTTTGTGGAATAGAAGCCAGCTAATCATCCTCCCTATCACTAAAATCAAACTCCGATCTATCCCAAGCGAAGGCATACTTCTTATTGATAATCCCGTACCTCTGAGGGCACTTTTCCAAGGAAAAATACTTTTCTAAGTTCTGAGGCTTACCGTTTTTCACTGTTTTAGGGTAACTATGGTATTTCTTAGTAGTTATAGTCCGCCTCATGGCAAATAACGGGACGTAATTTCCGCTGAAATGCTTGGCTAGAGCAGCTTCCAGCGAATCTTCTACATCCTCTTTCATAATTTCATGATAATGAAACAAAGTGATTGCTGGCATAACCGTTGTGGCGGCCTTGCCATCATAGCCAGTAAAGCGATATGTTTTAGCTCTAGAGAGAATCAACCTCCAAAGGAATGCTGTCTCTGGGAATACCTTCGGTAATTCACGCCTCATAACCTTTACATACTCTAGGAACTCTAAGCGATTCTCATACCCTTTCAAGAAGACTGTCGTTTGGAATCTCCAGTCATATTTCAAATATAACGTACTGAATTTTCGCCTTGTTTTTTGCTCTGCTGACTCCGTCATACTTATTTACCTTATACCTACAACCAAACTTCAGCTAAACCAACACTCAAAAAACAACATAACATACTGTTATTAAAAGGAATTTACATACATTATCGCTATTCCAATACAGTTATTTTATAAACAAAGAGTGCGGTATATTATTTAGGTAGGCAAACACAAAAAGCACAGACCTTATCGGTAACAAAACAGAGGCCACCCAGCACTACGTAGGGTCAATTTTAAGCCGCTTAAATCACCGCTCACAGCCCTTTAAAGAAACGCCAAGGCCAAGGCCGCCCCACCTACGTTCAGCCTTGAAACCCGCATTAATATGCCACCGACCTCAGGCAATACTTAAATCTGCACTAGCCGACATCACCGCATGTCATTAATGAGCTCCTGCCACTCAACGGAGAACCCTTCGATCCGACGGCGTCTTGCGCACCCCAGCCAATTCAGACAATAACTCAGCGCAAAGCTTCAAAACATCATCCCCATAATCTATGTATTGTGCAGCATCAACCAACTGATCCATTCTCTTTCCTTCAGAATAGACTTTCTGCAACAAAGTATTTCGTCCATCCACATGCCCGATAATTAAACTTTGGTACTCCACAGGTAAGTCCGCCCGATCAAGGCAAGTCGCTGCGGTACTGCGAAAACTATGAAAGGTATACTCGTTCTTGACCCCAGCCCACTCCAAGCCATCTGCTTTCCACCGACTAAAAGTGTCACTCATTTTTTTAGACCGGCGATTATCGTATTCAGACAAGCCTTCAATTAAGTATGCACTTTTGGTATCCACCTTATTTCCCCGCAACCAAGCCAATACCAAACGACTCCCTCGATTTAATGGAATCCGCCGTTCTCCCGCCTCAGACTTTGACTCCGTTATATCTAAATAATCATACTCACCATCATTTTTCAGATCACCTAGCTTAATTCTCGATATTTCTTCAAGCCTCATGCCCGTATATGCCGCCAACATAGCTGCGGGAAGTAGATTAAGTGCTGAGGCTGAACGTCCTTTTTTCGAGCAAACGGAAAGCCAATTTAAAACTTCACACAACTGCTGACCAGTAAACCCTCTATTCCTGCTATTAGATTTAACCCTCGTCTTTTGCCTTGGAAGCATGTCGTCATAACCATCGAAAGGGTTTGCCGAAATCTCTTTAAGCGCCTTCCTAGCATAATTAAACACCGAGCTAATTTCTGACAGCTTATTTTGCCGAGTCTTATGAACCTGCCACTTACTGGCAACAAGTGCCGCAAAATCCACAGCATTCGCTCCTGATATTTCAGCTATGGGTGTTTTAAGCCCTTGCGGCAATAAGGAGGCAAATAATTTTATTGTTGCTCGCTGCCCCACCAAGTGTGACGGCCTCGAGTTATCAGCCTCACGCTTCGCCATATATCTGTTAACCACCTGCTCTAACGTTAGCCCTCCCGCTTCGCTTCGCAGGTATGTATCAACCTTCCTTGCAAGCGCATGGGCACTAGGGCCGCCAAAACCAATAACGTCAGACTGTACAATATCGAACATCCCCTCAAAATCCGATGCTAAATCCATCTCAGCCAACACATTGATATACTCATCAAAAAGCGGATCATCTTTATCAACAATCCCATCCCGCACTATATCACCAGCACCATTCCATACCGCATCGATCCTCTCATACTGCTTATTGGGATGATTTTTTGCACTCAAATAATATTCGCGGGCAGCACCAATCTGTAGCGCTATATACTCCCTATGCTCTTCTGGGATTGCCGACAAATCGAAAGGGAAATCGTACTTAGGCAGTATTGGAGCCTTCAAAGCTAATGTTAATTCATCAAATAAAGCATCCCATTCAGCCACTATCCCATTAGCAACTTTATTAGCAGCCCTTCGATCCGCCGTTCCCGTACTACGACTTAGAAATTCCTTCACAGTACCTTTCTTGGTAAGAAGAGCAGGATGCCTACTGCCACTCAATCCTTTAGGCACACGCTTTTTAACCCAATAAATCGAGCTTCCAGACCTACTATAAATATGCGGACTTTGTTTCATTGAGGGTAATGCCAAACAAGACAATGTGTGACATATTGTGTGACACTTTGTTGCACACTTCAACCATAACCCATTGTAATTATTATATTATTTATACCAATCAACAAGTTAACACATAATGCGTCCAATTCCTCTCCTGGGCACCATGAACATCTCGCGCTAACCACTAGCTATCGCTACCCTCATTACTCGCCGTTCGACTACTTCTATCAGCTGATAAAACTTTGAACTTGTTAGTGTTTTTTAGTTACCGAGCAGGCTTAACAACTGCGAGTATTGCTAAAATAAGCGGTCGGCTGTCGTAATCAGGGTTTGCTGCTAGCATCAATGCTGCCTCGGTAAAACAGCCCATTAACATTCTTTGCAATAGCACGACATCATTTTCTGAGAGAAGAGGTACTGAGTCACTTTGCTCGAAATACAGAGATAGTTGGTCACGAAATATTTTCGTAACGGCTCTAACAACACTAGTATCTTCCCAGCGCTCGCGCCCCAAAATAATTGGCGCATCGCTTAGCACTATGCGCGCAAAATAAGGTTGCTGAGTCTTCTCGATCAGCATGTCCCAAATTTCTATAAGACTCACTTTCTCGGCTCTTAACCCAATCCCCTCAATCTGTTGAGAAAATTCCAGCTCCATTGCCTCGGTAACAGCCAAAAACAACGACTGCTTGTTTCCAAAATAATGGTAGATCGGCGTAATCGTTAACCCGAGGTCTGCGGCAATATCCTTTAACGATGTATCTGCATAGCCTTTGGAGCCGAAAATACGGCAAGCACTTTCCAACACCTTTATTTGAGTGGTTTCACGGCGCTCCGCTTGAGTTTGTCGCTTCGGCTTCGCTTCAGCGGCGCTGACAGTTGCCTTTTTTTTACTTGATAACTCAGTACTCAAGGGCGCTCTCACTTCATTTGGTCAATCTCAGATTATACCTGAGGTTCAGAGGCATTCTATAAAATTGACTTATATAATATAGTTATATAACATCGATATTGCGTTACGGCCCCTGTCTTTTATCTAGATAAGCCTTTATCACCGACAGAACTAGGCTTAATAATCACAGAGGGCTTATGCAGAGCATTAGCAACCCAGCACTCACCGCATGCAACCTGAATAGCCTTAAACTGAAAAACAGGCTCATCAAGGCAGGGACTTTTGAAAACTTGAGTCCAAATGGGAGGCCAGGTCGGGACTTGCTGAATTTCCATAGTGAGATTGCGCGCGGTGGTGCTGCAATGACGACTATTGGTTATTGCGCGGTCGAAAATGCCGGGCGATTGAATGCCGATATGCTTTGTATGCACGAGGACTACCGTGAGGACATTCGCGATCTTGTTCAGGGAATTCAGGAGCTTGGCTGCAAAGTGTCTGGTCAGATGGGTCACTGTGGCGCCTTCTCTAAAAACCATACCTTGGATGGTCGCCCCAAGGGGCCCCGTGGTGGTTTGAATCTCTTAGGGTTCGCGGAGGGGATGTGGTTTTGCGACGCGATGAAGCTAAGTGATATCGATAGTCTAGTAAACGCGTATGGCGAAGCGGCGAAATTCATGAAGTCTGTAGGCTTCGACGCCTTAGAAATTCATTTTGGTCATGGCTATGGGCTATGCCAATTTCTCAGCCCACTTACCAATAACCGCAAAGACAACTATGGTGGCTCCGTCGAAAACCGCCTTCGACTTCCACTTAGAGTCCTTGCAGCGGTTAGAGAAGCAGTCGGAGATGATTTCCCAATTATCGGCAAAATTAGCATGTCAGAGGGGCGCCGCGGCGGCATCCGTCTTGAAGATTCAATCGAAATTTGCAGAGCGCTCGATAAGGCTGGTATCGACGCGATCATTACTAGCAGCGGAACCAGCACGATGAACCCAATGCTGATGTTCCGCGGTGACAGCATTCTGCCGTCGCTATTGCGATACGAAAAAAATCGATTCATGCGTTTGATATTGCGTCTCATGGGTCGCAAAATGTTTCCTGCCATGCCTTTCCATGACATGTATCTTCTTGAGCACGCAAAGCGCATTCGAAAAGCGGTTAAGTGCAAGATGATCTATATAGGTGGCGCTGTTAGTGGCGAGAATTTTAAGCACATATTAGATGTCGGATTTGATTTTATCCAGTTAGGCCGCAGTCTTTTAGCTGACCCCGACCTTCCGACCAAGCTTGCAGAAAAGCCAGGTTATACAAGCCGGTGTAACCACTGCAACCAATGTGTCGGCACAATCGCAAGCCCACTAGGCATTCACTGTCCTCAGTTTTTTGACGGTGCCAGGTCATGAATATTTTGATTACTGGCGCGTTTGGAAATCTTGGGCAGATGTGTATAGAGAGTGCGCTAGAGCAAGGCTATAAAGTGCGCTGCTTCGATCTCGATAGCCGACTAAATCAAAGACTAAAGAGCCGATATACCAATCGCTGCGAAGTGATCCTTGGCGATATTCGCAATACCAAACTACATTCCAAATTACTGACGGACATTGATGCAGTTATTCATAATGCTTCCCTACTACCGCCGTCATCAGAAACCCAGGCAAAACTAGCAGAAGAAATAAACGTTAACGCAACGAAGGCCCTGATCCGAAGTATGGAGGCCTGCCCGCAACCGCCGAGGTTTGTGTTCCCATCTTCTGTCACAGTGTTTGGAAAATCCTGTCTAGGTGAAAAGGCTAAAACACTTTCAGATAGTGTATTTCCTAGTGACAATTACACGCGTCATAAAATCGAAATCGAACAAGAATTAAGTGCCTCCAGCTTACCATGGGTGATTTTGCGGGTAGGCGTTGCTGTAGATAACCGCACTCTAAAAGCTGACCGAGAAACAATTCGTCAGCTGCTTAAAATACATCCGGAGTCGCCAGTAGAGTTTGTTCATCCTAAAGACGTTGCACTAGCAATGTGTAACGCCGTGAACTCAGCTTCTGCAGACCGTAAAACACTACTCATTGGCGGTGGTAAGGACTGCCAGATTAGTCATTACCGATTCATAAAAACAGTATTTAGCGCGCTTTCTCTGACATTGCCGTACAACACTACTAGCCAAGAAAGCTATTACACCCACTGGATGGATTCGACTGAAGCACAAAAAATACTTAATTTTCAGCGTCACACCTTTGACGACTACGAGCAGGAAATGGCAGATCGAATGCGTTTTATTCGGATTGGGATCTGGCCGCTACGCCCACTTTTAAACCGCCTACTGCCTTACGCGTTGGCAAAAATATAATAAATTGTAAAATAGACTGGTGCATAATGAATATTTATAAAAAACTGCTACTCCCACTATCACTTACTGCAATCGTGACCCCTAGCCACGCGCAGGACAGCAGCGATAACGATAAAGAAAGAGCACGAGGTCAGATAGAAGAGGTTATCGTGACGGCTCGGAAACGAGCTGAAAACATTCAAGAGACGCCAGTAGCTGTCACAGCTATTACCGGTGATTCTTTGCGTGAACAGGGAATTTTAAGTGCGCAAGAGTTGAGTAAATCCGTACCGAGCCTACAGATAAATAATAGCACTTCACCGCAAATTTTTATCCGTGGAATTGGCCAACGCGCCCCGTTTGCGCGCTTTGATCCCTCCGTAAGTGTGTACTTGGACGGGATATTTATTCCCCGCCCAGACGGACAGCTGCTCGACACTATTGATGTTGACAGCGTACAGGTATTGCGTGGCCCCCAGGGCACCTTGTTCGGAAAAAACAATACGGGTGGCGCATTAGTATTCAGTCTAACCAAGCCTAATGAAGAGTTTGGCGGCTATATAGAAAGCAGTCTTGGCAACTACAATGAGCAACGTTTACAAGCAGCCGTTGACTTACCAGTTAATGATGAGTTGTTTACGCGGATTTCAGTTAACACTCGTCGTCGCGACGGCTTTTTACAAGACGCGACTGGCCGGGAGAATCAATCGATCGATCGACTCTCCGCAATATTCCAAACTCGCTGGCTCGCTAGCGATGCTCTAACCATAGATAGCTTTACTTTTGCTGGCCGTACCCGCGAAAACTTTCCTTCGTATCATTGCCGCATTGTTAGTGATGATGCGCTATTTGTTAATGGCCTAGGTATTCTTTGGCCTGGCGATACCGACCCAAATAATCCTAGCGCCTATCGCGATAACTGCGAAGCGAACTCACGTGAATCACAAGGCGATCTTCATACCAATCAAGGCGACAGTCAGCGCCAAAACAAAGATCAAGACGAACTTATGTTTGGTCTGACTTTTGATTATCAGCTCAATGAGAATCACAGTGTCAAGTCGATAATCGGTTACCGTGACGCGACTAAATACAATCCCCAAACAACCGCAGATGATGGCGGGCCTGCAGAATTTTTACGCGCAGACCTTCTGGACGATAGTAGCCAAGAATCATTGACTGTAGAACTCCAGTTCAACGGCGTGTTATTCGACAATATTGATTATGCAGCGGGAATCTTTTGGCAAGATGAATATAAGTCGGAACGCTTTAACACCAGCAACCCTTTAGTCGGCGCAGAGCCTATAGCCTTCTTAGGGTTAGCCTCTGGTCAAGCGGGCTTTGATCTTACCGCCGTCACCGATTTACTGAGCAGTCTAACCAGTCTAGTTCCGGGAGGAACGATACCCCTTGTTGCAGGTGCGGCGCCGTTGGCCACTGTTCAGGATTTTGAAATCGACGGCGAAACCTTTGCCGCCTTTTCACAAGCGACTTGGCATATCACTGATAATTTTGAATTGACTATGGGTGGGCGTTACACCGAGGAGACACGTACTTCATACCTAGAAACCCGCGGCGCAGACCTTGCCGAGGTAACCTCGATTATTAGCAGCGCCGACCCTCGCTTTGTACCCATACTGCCTGATATGGCAGCGCTCGCGTTCGTGGGTAGATGGTCACAAGACCCGCTGACAATTGCGAATAATATATTGAAAGAGCGGTTTCCTGGCGATATTCGCGCGCCCCTTGGTGAGGCCAGAATAGACCGTCGAAGCGATACTTTTCGGCAGTTTACTCCTATGGCGTCTGCTGCATACATTCTCCCTGAAGATTTGTTGTTTGACAGCCTAATCGATTCAGCAATGGTCTACGCGACGTGGAGTAATGGGTTTAAGTCTGGCTTTCAAGAACCATTTGGTCTTGATGGCCTTACCGTGGTTGAACCCGAAGAGCTTGAAAATAGGGAGATCGGCTTAAAAATTGACGCTCTACAACGCTCACTGAGAGTGAATATCGCCGCCTATTCGATGACATTTAAAAATATGCATCTGATTACCGTGAATGTTGATTCTAATAACGCATTGGTTGTCGGCTCACAAAACGCAGGGGCGTCAGCCATTGAAGGCGTCGAACTCGAAGTAATGTGGTTTCCGTCGATGAACACGATGATCAATTTCACTTACAGCAATAATAACTATCGCTACGAAGAGTTCATGGACAATGACCTCAAGTCGCTAGCGCTGCGGGGAGAGTTTGTTCCGATTGATCGATCAGACGAGGAATTTGCTGTTTCTCCTGAAGTGACTGCAGCCTTAGGCATTCAGCACACACTGGAAACTGAATTTGGTCGATTCGTTCCACGCCTAGACGCTAGTTACAAAAGCGATATTTACCTCGGTCTAGATCGCGGCGCTTGGGATGCCTCTAAAAAGGACAAGTCACTTGCTTATGCAGATGCTTACGTTCTATTTGATGCACGTGTTAGCTGGACCGGTGATGATGAAAGCCTGAGCATTGCAGCTTATATTAAAAACCTCACCGATGAGCGCTACGATATTGGCGCAGTAGCAGCTGGCGATAGCATTGGCACCTTCACTAGCGTACTTGGCGATCCACGAACCTACGGTGTCGAGTTACGCAAGACCTTCTAACCCCGTCGTCACACCTTAAAGGTAGCTTCGAACTAAGAAAGAGGAGCTGCTGTTATTCTATTTGGATTTTTTATGAAAAAACTACGGGGAAAAACCGTCGTTATTACTGGGGCAGCAGGTGGCTTAGGGAGCGCCTTGGCCGAAGCGTTTGTCAATCAAGGCTGCCACCTTGCGTTAATAGATATCAATCAATTGGCGTTAAATACGCTAGTTGAAAAGCTGCAGAAATCTGATTTGCGAATTAGCTGCCATTATGTAGATTTGAGTAAAACAACAGAGATTGACGCCTTACCAGAAGAATTAATGAGCGTTCATTCTTCAATCGATGTGATTGTTAATAACGCTGGAATGACACTACAAAAGAGCGCAGAAAATCATTGCATCGACGACTGGCAGCGGGTGTTCGGTCTTAATTTCTGGTCTGCCGTATTAATGTGTCGGGCGTTGCTTCCATTGTTACGCCAACAAAAGACTGCGCATATTGTGAATCTTTCTAGCATGGCGGCTTTTTACGGTTTGCCAAGTCAGTGCTCATACAGCAGCAGCAAAGCGGCCGTACAGGCGTACAGCGAGTCCTTGCGCGCAGAGCTCAGTGGCGAAGGTATTGGTGTCAGCTGTATATATCCCGGTGCAATACAGACCAATATGATTATGGCGACATTGAGCGAGTCTGATGATTTGGAGCAAGCTCAAAAAAATCTGGCCTTGGCTCAACGCTTTGGGATTTCACCCGATAAGGCGGCGAAGAAAATTTTACGTGGGATCAGGCGAAACTCACCATGCGTAACAATTGGAGCCGACGCAAAACTGTTTAAATTCATCAGCAGAACCTTCCCAGGGTTAACGGCGATGCTGCTAGCCCGAACCTATTCTCGACTTACTAATACTAAGCGTCAGTGCAGCCACACAGGCTAAGCCTAGTATTGTATGGCCGTGTTTTGTCATCGGCTCTGAACAGCTATTTCACTGCTTAGTATGCTCTGACCAGTGCCCGGAGCGGGTATGCCTTCACTCCCGAGTACCAAGCAAGGAAAATCGATAGCGCCAACGCTGCTGAATGAACGTTCGCGGGCTAGATCACACACGGACTGCCCAGCTATCACTGCGGCACCTGTCCGGCCGGCAACAGTTCCGGTATCAGCGGCGTGGTCGAAATGGCCGTTACCAATGAAGATGGCTTCGGCTTGCAGTGCGGCCAAATCTTCCCGACTGATTGGAGTTGTGCCCTCTTGAACACCCACACTTTCCCACGCGTCCAGCAGCACCAGATGCCCACCGATTGAGGCAACGTAGCTAGACACGCCAGCACCACAGCTTCCGCCTGCATCAAGGCCAAGCATGTCGTCTCAAGCAGCTTGTGCGGCTGCGCTAATCACCGGCCGAGCGGGCAGAGGCACCCAGTTAGCCGGCGCAATATCGCCGCGGTTCTGCGTCGCAGACGAAAGCATTTGAAATGAACTGCTGGATACCAGTTATATCTTCCAACCACGATGTCGACGGGCATGCGGCGAGGGTGTGGAGAGACTAACAATCCACATCACAGATCTTATCTTAGCCCCTACTGGATACAATACTTCTCAGCGCACCTCGCGTATCCAGTTCAACAAAAGCACTGCCGAAACGCTGCGCCAGGTTTTGGCAGATCGCGGGGCTCTGGTAGTCATCCTCCGCACCGGTGCATATCCAGATTGGAAGACCGTACGCGGGAGAACAGCGGTAATGCAGCCAGGCCTCGTCGAAATCGGGCTTATCCGCCACGCCTACTGTAAGCGAATCTATATACAGCCTTAGCAGGTGACGCTCGTGGTCACGTCGATCTTCGACACTCAACGCACTTACCAGAAAATAGCCAACATCAAAAGACCAATGACCGCGACGAACAACACCCCAGTCGTAAAAACCGAAACCACCATCGGGAAGCAAGTAGGTATTGCCAACGTGAGCATCACCATGCAGCAGTGTCTGCGGGCCTATTGAAAGACTCCGCAAGTACTCCGCCCAAGTATCTACCAGCATCCTGGGACCCGCCTCGACTACCTGCGCTGGCAGCCACTCCAGCAAACGCTTAGTGCCTCGCCCACATCCGTATTTCATCAAAAACGTAAAGGTGCCTGAGGCCTTCCAAGGGCGAACCCAATCAAGCTCGGGATGGGTCTTATTATTCAAGCCCCAAAAGGCGCTATGCATCTTGGCAAGTTCTTTTAATCCGGTGGCAACTTGATCTACGGTCAAAGGCGTCGTTGCATCATTCAGGGTAGCACCCCTGCTACCTACATCTTCCATAACGATGACGTCGTTCATACGCAATTTGTCTACGGCGCCATAATAGAACAATGGATGCTCAAGACAGAGGTCGACACCTGAGTTACAAAGGCTACCTTCTATGTAAGCATTACCTGTCATGGCGTGAAAAAACCTGCGCAGCCAGTTTCCCTTAGTCTTCGCAAACACCGTTTTGGGGCCATCCCCACTGGCATATTCAAGAGCGAATAACGCCCTACTGCTTGTTCCATCGGAGCCACCTATTCGATGAAACGCCTTTAATCTGGCTTCGGGATAATGTTTGGCAATGACCTTTTCCATCCAAGCAATGCCGATGTTCCATGTTGCCGGTACCGCTCGCGTACTGTTATTCATCGTGCTATTCCTTAAAAGCTATAGCGCAGACGAGCGCCGTACATTTTTGGAAATCCAACCTGACGACTCTCAATGCCCGTCGCTACATAGGTTCCAGAGACATAGGTTAAATACTGCTCATCCAAAATATTTGTACCAAAGAGAGTCAAATCAAAATTGCTACCCAACACACCTAACCAAGAGGCATTAACGTTCAACAAGTTATAATCAGGCAGAACGTCGTGAGGCGTTGAATTTGATGCCGCTGCGCGTTGCTCGCCAGTGTAAGTGTAGGTGACACCCACATCCATTAAACCTATGTCTGCGCTGACGGGAAGCTGGTACTTTAGCGTTGCCACCCAAGAGGATTCAGGCGCGTAAGGAAGTTCATCGCCTTCTGCCGCTATTGGAACAAACGTGGATGCTGCTATTTGACCGGACAAGGGATTGCCTGACGCCTCTGTAACTGCGCGTTCAACATCCGCCGGGTCGACATCGCTCTGCTTTAGCAGCTCGGTATCCAGTTGCGAGTATGAAATGCTCAGACTAAGGGGCTCGAACAGCTGAAAGTAGGCTTCAACTTCAAATCCGTTGATTTCCGCCTCACCCGCGTTAACAATCCCCGTAGTAGGACCGGAACTCGCGGAGTTATAGCCGATTTGAAGCTGCATGTCTTTTAGGTCATTGTGGAATACCGCAATATTAACGCGACCAGGGACAGGCCCGCCAAAGGTAGTTTTCGCACCGATTTCATAGGTATCTACCGTTTCGTGCTCGTGCGTATCGAGACCAGGATCAGACGCAACATTAACACTGCCCTGACGATAACCCCTGGTGTATTTTGTGTACAACATCACATCATCGATAGGCCGATAGTTGAATTCCAAGAATCCGGTTGGCGCTTCGCTTTTTACTTCCGGTGTAGAACGACTAAACACAGGCGCTTGTCGAGCCGACAACAAATATGCGTAACGCTCTTTAACGCCTTCGCCCTTGGTTTCATCCCAGGTATAACGCAAGCCAAGTGTGGTACTCAGCTGTGGCAATACGTCGTAAGTCGCCTGGCCATAAACCGCCTGGTTCAGAAATTCGGTTTTGTTTTTGAAGATTAAGACGCCACCCGCTATCCCGAGCAGAGGATCGAAGCAGTTAAACTGAGAAGGATCACTCGTTTCGATAGTTGATAGGTCGCAGTAAAGTAAACTGGCGGCATTCTGTCCAGAAAACCCATCTGGCGTGCTATTTTCATGGTAAAGACCAGCTTGCCAAATCATGCGACTATCGAGCGCCACGCCCTGTAACTGCAGCTCTCCTACCCATGTTTGCTGGCTGGTGGACGGGAAGTCAGGATTGACAACGGAGGCGCCCAAGGAGATTTCGCGACGCGGATCCACCAAACCAAGAGGCAGCCCAAATCCGAGTAGCGCGGCGACGTTTTCCTGAAAGCGCGTACCGAAAATATCAGACCCGTTGCTACCCTCTAGATGAGCATAGGCAATGATCCCTTTCGCTGTCAGATTTTCATCAATCTCCCATGTGGTTGTATTGATAAAGCGCTTTTCCTTGATCGTTGTAATCGGCGTTTTTACAGTACTAACCAGATCGTAGAAACCATCCTGACCGGTTGCTTCCTGCATCTCAAGTTGACGCACACACTCCGAGCCTATTGTTAGCGCGAAGGGGTTATCGACAACGGTCTGATCGGTATTACAGTCAAAAAGCGTGGCGGTATAGCCTGCTGATTCGGAATCAACATAGGTGAGAATTGTATAGTTCTCAATCGAGTCACTTATATCCCATACCAAGCTGAGCCGGGCGGCCAAATATTCGGTATTCCCCAGCTTCCGTGCACCCACCCCCGTTATATTATTCAGGTGGCCATCGCGCTCATTCTGATCCAGGCCGAAACGCACCTTGAAATTATCAGATACCGGAAAGTTCGCAACCACTTGCTGGCGTCTTGATCCTAGTTCTCCGGCAGAAAACTCGACATAGCCTTCATATTCCTCCGAAGGTTTATTAGGCACTAAAAGAATGGCACCGCCCGTCGTATTGCGCCCGAACAAGGTTCCCTGAGGCCCCTTGAGAACCTGGATATTGGCAAGATCAAACAGCGTTCCCGGCCCGGCACCATCACCTGACGTCTGAGCCACCGCGCCGCGAGGCGCAACCACGTCGGCAAAGTACGTTGCGACGGAAGCCGTGGTACGAAGCGACTGTGTAAAACCACGAATCGCAAATGAGGTATTTTCATTACCAAATCGAGTGTCGACGGTTAGCGACGGCGTATATGTCGCTATGTCACTCGAATTTATCATGTTTGCATTGGCAATCTGCTCTTGATTAAAAACCGTCACAGAGATCGCTACATCTTGGGCATTTTCCTCACGTCTTTGCGCAGTAATTATAACCTCCTCTATTGCCGGAGTTTTCGCTGCGCTTTGCGGGTAAGCCTCACCCGCAAACATCATTGGCAAGAGAAATAGTATTCCCCTTGATTTTTTCACACTAATTAACCGAATCATGCTGACAACACCTCTTATTATTTTGTGCCTGTGTCATCGCACTCGACCAATAGCGCCACAAGCAATGATACGCACTGTATCAAATGATACGCAATGAATCAATTGATATTGTGCGTATCACTCAATTGTCAGTTCTTGTACAATTGGAGACCATGTGAGGGAAAGCTTGTCCTCTTGATTTTTGAATGCTTCGGTCGGACAAATGCCTGAATTAAAATCCAAACCCAAAGACACCATGGGACTTCGCTCCCAAAAATCGCGGGAAGCCCTACGCGGAGCCCTCCTTTCAGAACTTGGAGAGAAGACATTTCAAGACATTACGGTAAAGGAACTCACTGCGAATGCGCGGATCGGCTATGCCACCTTCTTCAGACACTATGAAGGCCTCGACGAGCTATTAGTTGATTTAGCCAAAGAACAAATTGATAAAATGGTATATGACGTTCTACCGGTGATGGAGCAGCAAGATACCCTGTCAGCCTGTCGGGCGATGTGTACATTCATTCACGACAATTGGACAGTGTGGTCAATTCTACTTACCGGCGGCGCCTCAGAATCCATTCGCCAGGAGCTGATGCAGCTATCTACCAATTATGCCGGACTACAAACGCAATTTTCGTCTACTCTACCCGACGACCTCGGTATTACCCTCTCAGTGAGCACAACTATCGAACTGCTCATTTGGTGGCTGAGACAAGCTGAGCCTCACCCCATAGAAGAGCTGGCACAGCTGATCAACGAAATAATACACACCCGATTGCTACAGAGCCGAAAGGCCTAAAATCAAATACGAGACAGTAATAATGAAAAGAGTTTCGATCATCACGGGCGGCGCCGGCGGTATGGGTCTTGCCACCGCCAAGATACTCGGCTCAGATCACAGCCTAGTGCTCTGCGACCTAAATCAAAACCGTCTTGACCTAGCAGTAAACGAACTATCAATGACCGGTATCGAAGCGGTCGGAATCGTGACAGATGTCACTGATCGCAATTCCGTAAACGAACTTATAGTCCGCGCTCAGTTGCTAGGAAACCTAGTATCGCTTGTACACACCGCGGGAATCAGTCCGCAAATGGCAGGTGCCGAACAAATTCTTCGTGTGAACGTGCTAGGGACTGTAAACATTGTAAATGCCATGTTTGACGCTGCTAGCGAAGGGTTTGTTTTAGTCAATGTGGCGTCTATGGCTGGACATATGCTGCCTGAAATAATGATCCCGCGACGAACTTATCGCTATGCATTTTCTGATTCAGAAAAGCTGATAAAGAAGTTATTGCTGCGCTGCAAGCTGATGCCGACAGATTTCTATCGTCGCGGTATCGCCTACAGTATCAGCAAAAATTTCGTCATGTGGTTTAGCCGAGAGAACGCGGCGAGATACGGCGCCAAAGGAGCCCGCATCCTAAGTATTTCACCTGGGATCTACGATACCGAGATGGGCAAACTCGAAGAACAAAGCGGCGGTGTCGACATTGCAATGAAATCCGCCGCGCTCAAGCGTGTCGGGCGACCAGACGAAATAGCCGAACTCCTCGCATTTTGCGCAACCACTAAAGCAGGATATCTTACGGGCGTTGATATTCTAGCCGATGGTGGCGTCATTGCCGGGAGGAAGTCCCAACACAAGTAAAAAGCTACTTCTCCGCTAGCGCAAAAAACCGACAACAAAATTTAATGACGTAGCCAACTCGACGCGATGCTTACGCGCCTTTGATCGATAGCGAGAGATCAAGGGCGCTAATCGGTACGGGCCGGCACACATAATAACCTTGAACGCATTCGACACCCATTTCGCGAACGATATCAAATGCCTCACGATGTTCAACGCCTTCGACAATGACCTTTTTACCAAGGTTATGGCTCATTTCCACCATCGACCTCACTAGAATCTGATCGCTTTCTCGCTCGTGAATAAAGCGGATAAACGATTGATCAATTTTTATATAATCTACCGGTAATTCACGGACGTATTCGAAGGATGTGAACCCAATACCAAAATCATCTAAGGCAACTTTGGCACCTACGTTTTTGAAGTTATTTAGCAATTTACGGGCAACACTAAGATTCTCCAGCGCATCAGTTTCAACAACTTCAAAAATAAGACGCGCAGGGTTCGCACCGGTGCGACTAATCATATCGACTAGGCGGGCCTCAAAATCCGCCTGCTCCAAGGTAAATGCCGTTATATTAACGCTTAGCCCAACATGTATGCCCGAGTCTTCCCACATGCGCTGCTGACGCATGGCTTTCTCCATAACCGAGAAATCCAGCTGCGGCATAAGGCCAGACTCCGCTGCAATACCAAGAAAATGCGCTGGCGAAATAAACTCACCCTCGCTATCGAGCATCCGCACCAAGCATTCACAGTGACTGATACTGTTAGACGCCAAATCGAGAATCGGCTGATAAAAAACCACCAAACGATTATCAGCCAACGCAGACTGCAACTGCTCCCTCATACGGTATTTCATTTGCCGCTGCTGCTTGCTTGAGTCGCCCGATTCTGCGGCGTAATACAAAGTGCCCTTTATCTTACTTTTCACCTTGGCCATGGTCGATGTTGAATTAGAAATCAACTCATCAATACCGCTCAAGGATTCGTCGTAACAATCAACCACAATTGAGATACAAATTTCTTCATTAATATCACTATGATCAAAGGTATACCGAGTAAGCGATTCCAAGTTTAAATCTTTGACACTCTGCCCAGTGCTTTTAGCATGTTGAATTATGGCGCAAAACTCTCCCGACCCCGTTCTTGCCAACAGACAATTTTCAGGTAGTACCTGAGCCAAATGTGACGCCAAGCTATTGAGTAAACGATCACCTGCGTCAAAGCCAAACCGATCGTTAAAAATCGCGAAATTATCGATATCAAACATGACCAACTCAATGTGATGGCTATCATGATATTTGGCGATATTCTCACTTACACTTTCTGTAAAGCTGCCGCGATTGAGCAAGCCGGTAATACGATCATGATGACCAAGCCAATACAGACTCTGAGCGGTTTCTTTCCGCTCAGTAATATCAACCCCCATTGACAAAATGCGTGGCTCACCATTTATTTGTAGGCAGGTATGAGTCCATAAAAAATACAATTTGTGGCCATTGTCAGTAAAAAAGGCCATCTCCCCCTGCATCTTCTTACTAGTGGAATCGAAAATACTTGCCAATGAGCTCGACAAGGATTTTCTTGAATTCTCATTTTTAACCCAACTATTGATGTTAGCTGCTACCGGCGAACCCGATGACAAACCCGCCAGCTCTCGTCCGAGTTTATTGATGTTATAAATCACACCATCGCGGTCATGGATAACCACTACCAGCGGCGACGAGTCGAGTATCAACTCGTTAAACACCTTAGCTTCCGTTAGTGCATCAATTTTTAATTTCAGGTCGTCCCGATGCTGATTCACAGCGGCACTCATGTCTTCTAGTGAATCGACGACCTCACCGACGGTGTACTGCAAAACATCTATTTCATCACTGTATTTTTTCTTAGCCTTTGCATTATTTAACTTTTTAGCATCACTAAACCGCCCCTTTGGCAACAGTGGCAACACCTCGGCTAATCTCATTACGCGATTTAAAGATGGCTTCAAAATTAAGCCAATTAGCAAAACGACAAGAGCTAGGGTGATAACAGTAGAGAAAACGATGTCTTTTATCGCTTGAATAATTAGCGCTCTAATATGGCTTTGATCTTGTAAAACTGCCGCGTAAGGAATGATATTGCCGTCGCTACTCAAGGGGAAAAATCGAGCGCTGTAAAGGCCGCTTAAGGTCGAATCAAAGAATATATGATTGCCGTGAGAGCTATATTGACGTGACTTCAATATATCAACTAATACTGAGCTTATTATTTCAGCATTGCTGGCAACAAATACTTTATCAACAGCGAGCACATCGCTGTCTTTACCCACCGAAAACAGTGCAATATCCGCCCCCGTGATTTCATAAAAATCTTGAATCAATAATGTCGCAGAGCGGTTAATGTTAATTATTAGCTCACGTCCGTCGTCTGCGATAACTGGAATAAATACACTTTGAAAACATTGTAATAGGCAGCTTAGGTTTGCATGAGGACGCTGCTCACGCCGCAAAATGTCCACGGCATCGCTAATTTGTTTCTCACTCAAGTGCTCATTTGAACCAGCTTGCATGGAACTATTTAATATTGTTCCGCTGATACTCAAGTAGTAGATCGATTCAATGCCAGATATCAAAGATGGTGCGAAAGCTTCACCATCATCAAGTTCATTTTCTGCAGGAACTCGCAGCTGATCTGCTAGCCGAAAGAGTTCATTGCTCGATCTCTGATGTATTGCGTGGAACGTCGCTTCCAGCTGCGACAAATCAAGCTCGACCTTCTCTCGCTGTGAATTAACGGTTTGAACAAAACTAAGGTAACCCCGGCCGCCCATCACCAGGGTTACAGCTAAAAAAAGCACAATACTTAACTTTCGCTGCAAGCCAAACGTAACTATCGGTGCAGTCGTCACCGAAGCACTGTCATTAATCGGCTCAGAGTTTTTCAGAATCGATACCCTATCATCACAGAAAAGATTTCAGTTCGTTCACTAATCGGCATATTGTCGACATTATCAACACCGGGAATACCAGACTGCCCTCTAATTCCGTAGACATCAATGTCGACTATCCAACTTGGTGATGGTGTCCAGCGCGCACCAAACACAAGATGGTGACCATCTGTTTCGCTGCGATTATCTCGATCCAGCACGATGTACTCATAACGGCTAGTCAAGGTAAAGTCCGGGCGAACACGATACTGCGCCTGCAGATACGCCGATTCAATTTCGTTGACCTCATTCCCTAGCGACGTTCTAAACTCAGTGCTTAATAAACTGTACTCTGCGGTGAAGGTCCAGGTTGCAAGGTTTTTTTGCGCAGAGAAAACATAAGCACTGGCGTCGAGGGTAAGATCCGAGAAAAAACTGGAATTTGAATGTAAATCAAGATGGACATTCAACATAGAGAACGCAAATTTACTGTCTCCGCCATTCCTGGAATGGAGAAGCTGCATAAATATAGGGGTCTTAAACTCAGCTTTGTGAACGAGTGATGCGCTGGGGCCAAATAAATTCCTCAGGATATCTGCCGAGAGACTCTTGTCCCGTCCAAGTGTGAAGTTAAAATTTGTCGAATTTTCATCCGAATCCCAATAACTGTAGAGCTGAACGCCATCGCTAGCAAAAAACAATTCGCGAAAGCCATTTCCCTCAAAATAAACTGCCTGCGGCATTAAAATGGTAGGACGAGTAAAAAGAACGTCGCGAGTATCATTGTACAAACCAAAAGCATTGCGAACGCGACCAAGCCGAAACCCTAGGCCTGACGCATCACTTTCAAAGGTTTTTATATCGGCGAATAAAAAATCTACCTTAACGTCACCATTATCGGTATTCCCGGCGTCGCGGCTAATGATTTGACCTGCAAAATTCAGTGTGGGACTTGCCCTCCACGTGCTATTAATACCGGCCTCTGTGTAGTCGGTACTTCCCCTCAGGCTATTACCATAGAAGTTGTTGCCATCACTGAGTAGATACCCCTGAGATAGGAAACCGTGAAACTGCAAATCAGAATTTGCGTCAGCGCAACTCAAGCTTGAACCGACTAAGGCAGCGAGGCAAACCACAGCGTGTCGACAGTATTTTCTATATATATATGACATCATTTTGTACTCGCTTCAGATTCTAGTTCTGAACTTTTTGGCGGGATTTTTTCAATAGATGGCATGCCTTTTTGAGTATCCACTGCGGCATAACCTATTGCCCCTGAGGTCGCATTAACCAGAGCAATGAGTTCTTCTTCACTTCCTACCGTAATTGGCGGAATTCCGGTTCCACTAAACAGCAAGCGATCCCATTGTTCGCGGAGTACATAGGGGTAGACTTTCAGTACTGATTTACAAAACCGCTGATGAAGCTCGTGATTATCTGGAAGAACATACACCTTGATCGGCGCCTTGTTGTCCCAGCTCCGCTTACGAACGGCAAATATCGCCCGCAAGTCAGCTAAATTTAGCTCACCCGACTTAACATCCGCATTCCTGATCACCATCACCCCGGCTTCATTAGCCTCACTGCGGACTACATCAGCATGGCTATAACCGCTAAATACCGTCGCAAGAATGAACAGCGAGGACAAATGCCATTGCCTCTTGGGGTGTCTTTTAGTCCTTTTTAAGGTGCGTGGATTGCTCAAAACATTGTCCCGCGGTGTCGGTGACTCCATATCCCATACCCGTGCTATATTTCACAAACGCAAGGGGCGCTTTCCTTACATAACGTCATCTGCGCAAAATACTTGAATGAATTTCTTATTCTGTACTCAAGTCCTCCTGTCAATGCGACTGACCGAACTGCGCCTAGATAGCGCGCTAGAGTTACGCCCCCAGAAACAGTCAAAACATGGAAGAGCGACGAGTTCTTTTGCCCCTAAAGACATTAATCTCAACGAGTTTGGCGCCGCATCAAACTACCCGCCCATCGCTTAAACTAGGCCCTTGGCTTTAACCGATACCATCCCTGCCTTAATCATCCCTTTCGTAGCTAGAGCCTCTCCTCTAGCCCGGCCACGCTATGCTCGCCTTATTCTTTACGTGCAAATATCATGGTAGCTTATGCACGGCGTATTGCTAGCTGCGCCGGCAACAATTCATTAGCCCGGCGAGTCATTCAGGGCTTAACATGACAATAAGCAAAGCTTCCATCGATCAGCTTCGCATCAAAGACCTCTATGCCGATATCCCGATTACTACTTACATGACTCACGTATTAAATTTACACTCCGATCTATCCCAAACACGGTTTGTGCATAAGACTTTATGACAGCACCTCCCCCTAACAAGAGTACTCAAGAACTCGTTCTCGTCGGCGGTGGTCACGCACACGTTCAAGTACTGAAGTTGTGGGGACGTAATCCAATCAAGGGCGTTAGCCTCACACTCATCTCACCGCAACAACATACGCCCTACTCCGGTATGCTGCCCGGACTTATTGCCGGTCATTACCAGATGAATGAAACGCATATAGATTTAGCGGAACTATGCCACTTCGCAGGCGCGAAATTGATTCAAGGCAGCGTCAGCCAAATCGACCTGCGCAATAAGGAATTACAGATTAGTAATGGCGCAGCTGTAAAAGTATTTGATTGGCTGTCAATTAATAGCGGCATTACACCCGATTTACATATCCCTGGCACAACGGAGTTCGCCACAGCTGTAAAGCCAATCAGCGAGTTCTATCCGCGCTGGCAACACATACTGCAAGAGCTAGACAATGCAAATACCAAACAGTCCATCGCTATCGTTGGCGGGGGTGCAGCGGGGGTCGAGCTGGTCTTAGCCATGCGTCATGCGATTTCTGAGCGCCAGTCGATCTCAGTTCCGGTGACACTTCATCTGGTGTTTCGTGGAAACCAAGCCTTAAAGGACTTTCCCCGCCGAATTCGGAAGCGCTGCGAGACTGCCTTGGAAAAGGCGAATATCCATCTTCACAGAAACTGCCATGTTTCAAAACTCAGTAAAGGCGAAATTCACTGCACAGGAACAACGCGGATTCCCGCTGACTTAATCGTTTTATGCACCCATGCAGCCGCACCTAGCTGGCCGAAAACCTCAGGTTTAGCAACGGATATCCATGGTTTCATATCAATTGAAGATACTTTGCAGTCGCGCAGCCACCCCTACGTGTTTGCGGCGGGAGATATAGCGCAGCAAACACGTCACCCGCGCCCGCACGCTGGGGTGTTCGCAGTTCGACAAGGCCCCGTGCTGTTCAACAACTTACAACGGGCACTGCAAGGTAAGCCACTACACTCCCATCACCCTCAGCGGGATTTCTTAAGTATCCTTGCCTTAGGTGGGCAGTCGGCTATTGCTTATCGACGGTTTTGGCCCGCCTTGCAAGGCAATTGGGTTTGGCGCTGGAAGGATGCAATCGACAGACGATTTATGACTCAGTTTGGTTCAAGCAAAATACTAAAAAGACAGCACTGATAGCGGAGCCGCGGCCTAGCGGCCGCTAAGAAAAATATCGTTCTGCTTTTGCCATTTTATAATCAGATAAGAATCAAGCTAGCAAATACAAATAACCCCAAACCACTGATCAACAAGGTTTTGCGTTTATACATTGGCGACATCCATCCTAAATAGAGGCCGCTGAGCATGATCAACACCAAACCTAGGGCAAATATTTTTTCAAATAAAACATATATTTTAGGGCCATGACCTTTGTGGAGCTCCATCATCGCTGCCTGCAAATCGGGATTCGCGACCTCAACATCAACGCCCGACTCAGTCTGCCTCAGGGTATAATTTTGTCGGCTAGATGGGCGAGTATAAAAATTATCGCCGCGCACTCGGACTTCTTCTACCCGAGTACGAATATTGAGCGCAGCTAGGACTGCAACAACATCACTGCTTAATGTGTGACTACTAGCATCTAGTTTGGCACCGGCAACATGACCGACTTCAGTTCGGATCACTTCACCTTCGTAATCTAACAGATACAAACCACCGGACACGGCCATGATAATGACGACGGGAGAAAAGAAAGCAGCAAGATAGAGATGAATAGAAACAAATAGTTTGCGCGACATCGGGCAGTGCTCATAGCGGTAAAAACAGCCAAGAATTATCCTTGTTTACACCGATAATTACAGCCGCAATGCGCTTTTAATTACATAAATTACAAGCGCAAGCTAATCAAATCCTCACTTTGAGGATGCTGGCAAACGAGGTCGCCGAAACCGTGCATAGTGCAGGATGCGACAAAGTGTCGCAGTCAAAGCTCGTCGCTATTAGCAAGACCCGCGTATACTTATTATTATTTAACAAGCATTGAATATATTCATGATCGCCATAGCACAACAAAACGTGAGCTTAAACCCAAACACAGCGAACTTACGTGGCCTGTGCATAATACGCAGCCTGGTCATCGCCGGTCAGTTTGCCGCGGTATTTTACGCAGAGGCGCAGCTCGGCTGGCTGCTGCCCTACGTCACGCTTAAATTACTGCTTGCAGCAATTTCGGTATTTGCGGTCTTCAGCTGGTGGCGCAGTTTTCGCAGCTGGCCCGTGACGGATATCGAGTTATTTGTCCACTTATGCGTAGATACTATTGGCTTTAGTGCGGTGCTTTATTTCTCTGGTGGCGCCAACAACCCATTTATTTCCTATTTACTGGTGCCACTGTGCATTTCTGCCGCAACCCTGCCATGGGCCTATGCATGGACACTAAGCATACTCGCCTGTGCGGCCTATAGTTTACTGCTATTTTTCTTTATCCCTTTAGAAGCGCTATCACCGCTCCAACACCAGCACGGCGCATCGCCCAATACTCACATACTTGGCATGTGGGCAAGTTTCCTGGTTAGCGCGCTACTGATTAGCTACTTTGTTTTCAAAATGGCTCACCGCCTGCGGCAGCGCGAAAACGAGTTGGCACGCAGCCGCGAACATCGCCTGCAAGATGAACAAATGCTAGCAGTTGCCACTCTCGCCGCTGGGACCGCCCATGAATTCGGCACGCCGCTATCAACGATGAAAGTGATACTGGAAGATTTAGCAGAGCAGAAAAACGCTGAAGACGCCGACGACATTCTCTTATTAGAACAGCAGCTCGATCACTGCAAAGACATTTTAAACAAATTAGTAAGCACTGCCCGCGACCTAAGTGAGGGAGAAGTTTTCTCAATTGATGCCGGAGCTTATTTAACTGAGATAACTGAGCGCTGGCAGATATTGCGCCCCGCTTGCGAACTGAGAACGTCAATTGGCAACGGTACTGCGGCACTGCAGTTGCGGCTTGATGGCACAGTTAGCCAAGCGATCCTAAATTTATTAAATAATGCTGCCGATGTCAGCCCCGGTGATATTCACTTGGAATTACGACATACCAATAGCGAACTCATATTTTCTATCAAAGATCGCGGTCCCGGCCTTAGCCCTGAACAAGCAGCTATGTTCACCAAGGCATTTGTTAGCACAAAAGGGAAAGGTCGCGGCTTGGGCCTATTCCTCAGCCACGCAACCGCCAATCGCTACGGTGGCACATTAAGCTGGCAGCAGCGGGATGGCGGTGGCAGCCAAGTGGAATTAATACTACCACTGGAAAAAATACAGAGGCAGGCATGAGTCAAAACTCTGAGAAATTTTTATTAGTCGACGACGACATCACCTTTAGTACTACGCTGAGTCGTTCACTAAAACGCCGTGGCTACATAGTCGAAGTAGCTCATAGCGTCGACGAAGCACTACAGAGATGCGAAGTGTTCACACCAGACAAAGCGGTTATCGATTTAAAATTAGAAACCCGCTCAGGCCTAAGCCTTATTCCCATACTGCGCCAGCGTTTCCCCAAGTTGCGAATGATCGTCCTGACAGGTTATTCAAGCATAGCCACCACCGTCGACGCCATCAAAATGGGGGCCGACAACTATTTGCAAAAACCTGCCGGTACCAGAGAAATCCTCGCCGCCTTTGACGACCACCCAATCCAAGATGAAACACCCACAGAGACACTTAGCCCACCTTCTTTAGATAGAATCGAGTGGGAACATATTCAGCGAGTACTGGCAGAAAACGACGGCAATATCTCAGAAACTGCGCGCCAACTCGGCATGCATCGACGAACCTTACAGCGCAAATTGCAAAAGCGGCCCGCAAAGAACTAATAATTTTGCGCTAAGCCGAAAGGGGCAAAAAAAAACCGCCTTGCTAGTAAGGCGGTTTTGGATAAAGCCTGAAAGCTTTACTCGCTTGTTTCTACACCCGGATCGACTTCGATAACTCGCACATTACCCGTCATCGCATTCGCAATTGCTAAATAGGCTTTGCCTTCCAAGAAAAACGTCGCGGTACCGTCGGCGCCGAAATCCTTTGTCACTCCAGCACTGTTATCAAAACGATTATTCACATACTGGATAAACTGCACCCCCAATGGTGAAGTGATATCGTAAACCGCAATACCACCAGTGCGCTCCAAACTCACAAACGCATATATGCGATTCAAACTGGATAATAACGAAATACTCTTGGGCTTAGCACCGCTTTCATCACTACCTTGATCGAAATCATTAAAACCATTAGTAGGAAGATTTTTAGTGATTTTCGCCAGATCAGCACCCGAATCGTACATCAACTTGCCTTCTTCACTCCAGATGGAAAACGAGCGTGCACCAAAGGCTGTAATTTCGTCAATATCACCGTCGTTATCCGTGTCACCCGCTTCACTACTGATAAACAAACGACCTAACTGGCTGACGTCCTGAGCAGCAAATGCGCTTGGATTAGATGGATCTATCTCTGCAGAACTCGCGAAGCCATCAGCGTCTTGCGCGCGAACGGCTTCATTAAAGGCAGAGTTTGCTCGAACCTTCCCGTCGTTGGCGGTAACAAAGTAGTTTTTATTTCCGAAGCGGTAAGCGGCAATACCATCGGGCTGATACATCCCGTAAACACCACTCCAGGTTCGAATATCAATATTACCGTCGTCATTAACGTCTAGCTCATTACCAGCTACGCCAAAATCCTTACGACCCAGCGGGATAATACGATCAATACTCAGTCCTGCAATATCAATGACGGCTACCGCATTATTTTCCTGAAGCGTCACAAACAATTTATTATTGTCTAGTGAAACTGCAATATGCTCCGGCTCCAAATCTTGTGCCACAGATGGGTTGTTGGCACCAAAAATTCGAACACCAGCTGGCAAAGTTTTACTGCCACCCACATTGAAATCTTCAAACCCAATGGTCGTCAACTTCGGAGTTTCAACACCGTCTGAGATATCAATAATAGTCACAGAACCAACCGGGTCGGAACTATAATCATCACTAGGGACACCTTCGTTCGCAACGGCAATAATAGTCGACAGGGCGTCGAAAATAGCCATCTTGGGTGCGGCACCTACTGTATAAGTGCCAACCAAGCTCAGATCTTCAAGATCGTACAAGGCCAGAATACCGTTGGCCTGCGGGTTAACATTATTAATCGCCACGGCGACATAGCCACCGCCAATAGTCACCCATTTCGGCGCACCGATACTGATGCCGGCATCATTGGCAGCAGCCACAAGATTGAGCTCTGTACTATTTACCGGTGGCGTTAGAGGCTCAGAGATATCCCATACATCGACAGAATTACTCTGATTATTGACAACAAACATTTGCTCACTAGCGCTATCAGCAACCACTGACGTCGCCGCATTTGAACCGAAATTACTGTCGTCACGCATGTAAGATGCGGAATTTTCGTAGTCTAGCGAAGGCTCAAGCGGCGCGGATGACTGCACAACAAATGAACCTATTGGCAATACTTTAGCAATGCTTGCATCATCATAAATGCCGTATTGGTTGTCGTTCAGCAATACCGCGAAATTAGAATCCAACAGCGCCATGCCTTCAATATTTTCGGCCAGCGGCTCGATATTGTCTGGCAGCGGCATCGTCAGAGAATCAAAGCCAAGCTGCTTGGTGACAAACTTAATACCTGAAGGATTCTCCTGCTCCTCCACACTTGGCGAAATACCAAAAGTATCCGCGCTGGTGTCAAGAATATTGGTGGCATTTACTAGGTTGATTCGAAAATATTTACTCACTGTCTTGGCTTGCTCAACCACCACTAGGTAATCTTCAGCGAGCGCAATGGCCTCATTAATAGTCACTTCACTTTGGGCAAGAAAATCGCCATTGCCATCGAGGTCACCGCTATTATCTGACTTGATACCGTAGTTCGAGCTCGGATCTAGTCGATATAAATACTCCCCCACCATTGCATTCGGCGTGCCGTCACTATTAAGCTCGATCTTACCGATTCGCACATTTCGCGAACTTTCCGCGGTAGCACTGTCAGGGTTTTCCAGCGGGCTTTGCATAATAAAATACAAAAATTTGTTGTCTGGGCTTAAGGCCAGAGCCTCAATGCCACGGTCTATTTTACGACGGGAAAAAATCGCCGGTAAAATCGCATCGCTAACGGTGTAATTGGCGCCGCCGAGATCGAAGGCAGAACCCGCTGGCACTTGTCGCTGTAAAACCCGACCATCAACATCGACCAGCAGCAAGCTCGGGCCGTTTTCTTCGGCAATCCAAAATTGACCATTGTCGAGTTGAACAATCGCCTCTGGATCGACACCGCTTGGGCTTGGCGGTATTTCATCACCTTCGGGGTCAAAGGCCTTTTCGTTGCTGGCGTTGGTAAAGCTATTGGGCAGACCATTAAGCTCAACACCGTTGCTACCACCCTTCAAGGTAATCACTTCGGTTTGTTCAAGCTTCAATGCTGTACCAATGCCACTGAGCTGCCACTTGATGATTTTCGGAACATAACTAGGAATCGCAAATATAGATCCGCTGTTACCACCGCAGAAATTGGCAACGCCAATAGCTGCCTGGCTGTCTGCACAGTCGATAGTCGGACCACGATCACTAATGGTGTAAAACACATCATTTGATCCATTTACGGGTCGAAATGCACCGCTTCCGTAGTTTTCAGCCAGACTCAAAGTATCACCTTCAGCAAAAGACACCGTCGCCAAACTTTCAGTGATATTAAACTGCCTAGAATTAGGCTCTGTGCCGCTAAATCCCCGGGACCTATTACCGTCGCCGCTACAGGCTGCAATTGCCGTAATACCAATGGCTAGCGACAGAACCTGAAGCCTACGTGCGTACATCTGCGGTTCAAAAAAAGTCATCAATAACGTCCCATTTTGCAAATTCAGCCGGTGCACGATCGGCACCGAAACCTAAGCATAACGACCGGAAACCCCAGTCCCTAATGTATTCTTATCTTCATTAAAAGCAGAAAGGGGCTGCGTCGCCCCTTTTGCTTGCGACGCTTACAGCTGCGAGCGACCTTTATTCGCAGCGATTCGCAGGCGCAGTGCATTAAGCTTGATAAAGCCTTCTGCATCTTTTTGATTGTAGGCGCCGGCATCATCTTCAAAGGTAGCAATTGCTTCGTCGAACAGCGAATTATCTGATTTCCGACCCACTACGACCACATTACCCTTATAGAGTTTCAAGCGAACAACACCGTTCACGAAAGCCTGCGACTCATCGATTGCAGCTTGCAGCATACGGCGCTCAGGGCTAAACCAGTAACCGTTATAAATCAATTTTGCATAACGGGGCATTAGCTCATCTTTCAAATGCGCCGCCTCGCGATCTAGCGTGATTGACTCCATTGCGCGATGCGCACGCAGCATAATAGTGCCGCCGGGGGTTTCATAGCAGCCCCGCGACTTCATGCCAACATAGCGGTTTTCAACCAAATCTAAACGACCGATACCGTTGTCGCCGCCGATTTTATTCAGCGCCGCCAACATGGTGGCTGGGCTCAATGCTTCGCCATTCAAGGTCACTGGATCACCGTTTTCGTAGCCTAATTCAATATAGGTTGGCGTATCTGGTGCCGCCTCAGGGCTGACACTCCAGCGCCACATATCTTCTTCTGGCTCCCAATACGGATCTTCCAAATTACCGCCCTCGTAGGAGATATGCAGTAGATTGGCGTCCATTGAATAAGGAGACTTTTTCTTTTTACCGGCAAAATCGACGGGGATATTGCGCTCGGCACAATAGGCCATCAGGGTTTCACGAGACGTCAAGTCCCACTCACGCCATGGTGCAATAACCTTAATACCAGGCTTGAGTGAGTATGCACCCAGCTCAAAACGGACCTGATCGTTGCCCTTGCCGGTTGCGCCGTGAGAAATCGCATCCGCACCCGTTTCGTTGGCAATTTCGATCAAGCGTTTGGCGATCAGCGGGCGGGCAATAGAGGTACCCAGCAAATACTCGCCTTCATATATCGCATTAGCGCGAAACATGGGGTAAACAAAATCACGGACATACTCTTCACGAAGGTCATCGATGTAAATTTCTTGGACACCCAGTGCCTTAGCCTTAGCTCGCGCAGGTTCCACTTCTTCGCCCTGGCCGATATCGGCGGTAAACGTGACCACCTCACACTTATAGGTATCCTGTAGCCACCTGACAATAACCGAGGTATCGAGGCCACCTGAATAGGCCAACACAACCTTGTTGATATCCGACATTACACACTCCGCTGAAGCCCCGTAAAACGCCACGCCTACGGGATGAAAAAGACCGCCATTTTACCGATCTTTACGCCGCCGCGCCATGCCGCGTTGCAAGACGTCAAATATAGTCAAAATCAATCTGCAAACCGGCAATAAAAGCTATTGACGTGGAGGCCGTCAGCGGAAAAAAATAGCGACCAACGCAAACCGCCACGGAAGCCCCCCTAGCAGTGTTAGAAATCATTGATGTTTCGCGCCGTTTTGGCGACTTTGTGGCTTTAGACAAGGTGAGCTTGCATATTGAAGCGGGTGAGTTCTTCACCCTGCTCGGCCCGTCTGGCTGCGGCAAAACCACGCTACTGCGGCTCATTGCCGGCTTTGATCAAGCAGACAACGGCGAGATTTTACTCGACGGCAAATCTCTTACTGCGCTGACGCCGGAACAACGCCCAGTCCACACGGTATTCCAAAGCTACGCGCTGTTTCCGCATATGACCGTGGCGGAAAATATCGCATTTCCACTGCGGATGGCCAAAAAAGCCAAACCCGTCATTGATGCGATGGTGCGCGAAATCCTTGAGGATGTGCGCCTACCCGATAAGGCAAACCACTACCCCGATGAGCTTTCCGGTGGCCAAAAGCAGCGTATCGCTATCGCCCGCGCCCTAGTAAATCGTCCGAGACTGCTGCTACTAGACGAACCGCTGTCGGCACTGGATGCAAAATTACGAGAGCAAATGCAGATTGAGCTTATTAACCTGCAAAAAGAAATTGGCATCACCTTTGTTTACGTAACCCACGACCAAGGCGAGGCACTAGCACTGTCGCACCGCATTGCCGTGATGAACAAAGGAGAAATCAGCCAAATTGACGAGCCCTCTGTGCTCTACAGCTGCCCAGACAACCGTTTTGTCGCGGATTTTATTGGCCAATGTAATTTACTCGATGCCACCGTCGTTGCGACCGGCGAAAAAAATCTGCGCATAGCAATTAAGGGGTTAGGCGAACTCGAGGTTTGCACAAATCCTGAAATAGAATTTTTAGCAGGCGACAACTGCGCACTCACCCTTCGTCCAGAGAAAATTAGGTTGGCGGCCCAGCTCGTCGCTGACGACAACGAGGTATTGTTTAGCGGCCAGGTCCACGACATGTTGTATTTGGGCGACGTCACGGTTTACATCATCGAACTCGCCAACGGCGTATTAATTGAAGCCATGCTAGCCAATGACGCACCGGGTCGCACTAGACTCTTCGATACCGGTGACGCCGTGCAAATTGCCTGGCGCACTGACGCCGGCCACTTGGTACGCTGACTAGTGAGCACTTTATTCACCGCCGCCCTAAACCGAGCTGAAAGACTCAGCCGCATTTTACTGTCCCTCCCACCGGGACTTTATTTGCTACTGTTTTTTGCCGTCCCCAGCTTAATGATGCTATTCGCCTCATTTCGATTCTCGGGTGAATACGGTGGCTTAGCGCCGTGGTATTACATTGACGACGGCGGCATTACCCTCGACCTCACACTGGAGAACTGGCAGCGCCTATTTGAGACCGACATTTACCTTAGCTTACTGATTAAGTCGCTGGCCTACGCACTCGTAACAACCTTAATTTGCGTGCTAATGGCGTATCCGATTGCCTTAATGATTGCGCGCAGTCAAAAGCGCTATCGCGATTTATTGCTACTGCTCGTCATACTCCCATTCTGGAGCAATTTTTTAGTGCGTATATACGCGTGGATGATTATTTTCAGCCCACAAGGCGCACTCACTGCTGCATTGAACGCCGTTACGAGCAGCCTCGGTCTAGAACCTATTTCCCTCATGTTTAGCAGTACGGCTGTCGTTGTCTGCCTGGTATATGTCCACCTGCCCTTTATGATTCTGCCCTTGTATGCCAATTTAGAAAAACACGACCATCGCTTGCTAGATGCGGCACAAGATCTAGGCGCCAATCGATTTCAATGTTTTTGGTTAATTACCTGGCCGCTGTCTCTGCCCGGTATCTACGCTGGGGCGGTGCTGGTATTTATTCCGTCACTGGGGATTTTTGCGATTCCCGATCTGCTTGGCGGCACCAACGGCATCATGATTGGCAATGTCATTAAGCAACAGTTTGTTGAATCCCGCGACTGGCCATTTGGCAGTGTACTTTCCCTAGTCCTCACCGCAATCACGCTTGTACTGGTGCTAGTTGCCGCCAAATTGGGCAGTCCAGCTGGAGAAAACAATGGCAAGAAATAGCACTTATCCCAGCAAATTTCTGATCGCCGCCGGCAGCCTGGTATATCTGTTTCTATATGTACCGCTGGCCGTCGTGGTGCTGTTTTCCTTTAACGACTCAAAACTCAACGCCGAGTGGGTCGGCTTTACTTGGAAGTGGTACCACAAGCTATTTCAGAACGGAGACATTCTGCACGCTGCGGCAAACTCTCTCATTATCGCCACAGTCAGCGCGTTGCTGGCGACCGTGCTAGGCACCTTGGCCGGACTCTCTATTTACCGTTTCCGCCAAAAATGGTTGTCGGCACTAGTCCTTGGGCCCATCGCCATGCCCGATATTTTAATCGGGGTAAGCCTGCTGCTAATGTTCATCCTCTTCAATGCCACGCTGGGGATGACCTCAATCATTCTCGCCCATGTTAGTTTCTGTATCGGCTTTGTCGCACTGGCGGTGCAATCTCGACTATCGGGTATGGATCAAAGCCTAGTGGAAGCTGCCCGCGATCTCGGGGCAACGCCACTACAAGCGTTTCGTCTAGTCACCTTACCCCTATTAAAGCCCGGCATTATCGCTGGCGGCATGATGGCATTCACACTTTCTATTGACGATTTTGTAATTACGTTTTTTACTGCAGGGGTTGGCAGCTCAACGTTGCCATTGGAGATCTATTCCATGGTAAAAATTGCTGTTACTCCTGAAGTCAACGCGGTGTCCACCTTGCTTATGCTGGTGACGCTGGTACTGATCACCGCGCTTTCCCGAATCTCACCAATGGTGTTGAGAAACTAAGCCGCTATACCCTTTACCCAACCCTTATATAAAGGATGCTACCGTGAAAAAGATACTGTGCTGTTTTGTGCTGTGCGTTTCGCAATTTGCTATGGCCGAGAAAGCGTTACACTTGTTTAATTGGAACGACTATATCGCCGAAGATACTGTCACCCGTTTTGAAGAACAATGCGGCTGTAAAGTAGTGCAAGACTACTTCTCTGCCACCGAAGAAATGATGGCGAAATTACTAGCCGGCGCCGGCGATTACGACGTCGTTATTCCCACTCAGAACGCCGTTGAGGCACTGGTAAAACAGGGATTTTTGCTACCACTAGATAAAAGTAAGCTGAGCAATCTTGGCAATACCGCCAAGGGCTTTTTAGATAAAGCTTATGACCCAGGCAACGTCTACTCGCTACCTTACGCATTCACCACCACGCTAATTGGCTACAACGAAGAAAAAATTGCTGAGCTAGGCATCGACCCAAGTGACTGGTCCATTATTTTTGACCCAGCGGTACTGGAAAAAATAAAGGGGAAAGTCACCGTTATGGATGATTCGGAAGAACTATTCGGCGCGGCGCTTAAATACTTGGGCTATTCGATTAATGACAACGACGAAAAGCACCTAAAAGAAGCGCAGGCTTTGATCTTAAAAGCCAAACCCTACTGGGCTGCTTTTAACTCTTCGAGCTATATAAAGGAGCTAACCGTTGGCAATATTTGGGTTGCTCACGGCTATTCTAGCGATATGTTCCAAGCTCGCGTCGATGCAGCAGATGCTGGCCGTGACTTTAGCGTGAATTTCGTACTGCCAAAACAAGGCGCAGTGTTGGCCTTGGACAATATGGTTATTCCGAAAAAAGCCCGTAGCCCTGAATTAGCGCTGCAATTCATTAACTTTATGATGGCGCCAGAAAACGCCGCCGAACTAACCAATGTCGTCGGTACCGGCAACCCCAACGCTGCTGCCACACCGTTTATCGAGCCCGAGATTTTAAAAATCTCTGCTATTTTCCCCAACGACGAAGTACAAAAGACCCTAGAAACAGTGGCTGCGCGCAATACAAAACAACGCCGCTTAATCAACAAACTATGGACAGAGATTAAAGTTCGCTAAACAGAGAGTATTGCCGACTTTGCATAATTATCGACATGCTCTATGATTGAAACAGGTGCGCCAGATGGTGCACCTGCACAATTACCCTTAAACACTTCATCTTGAAAAGGATTTTTACGATGAAATACTTTCTTTGCCGTTTCACGGCACCTCGTTTTTTGTTCGCCCTACTGTTGTCACTCGCTTTCTTTAATAGCGCGAACGCAATGGATATCAATACCGCCAGTGCCGAAGAGCTACAAACCTTGAAGGGAGTTGGCCCTAAACGCGCCGAGGCCATTATTCGCTACCGCGAAGAAAAAGGCCCCATTCGCAGTGCCGATGATTTATTGAACGTTCCCGGTGTGGGCGACAGTATCCTCACGGCCAATGGCGATGAATTGACCTTCAGCGCCGCCAAATCGACACCACCGCCCAAGTAAAGCCACCACACCGGCATAAACACCCGCCGTTCCAGCGCGGCAGGTGTTTATACACCCTGCAAATTACTGTAGCATTCTCGACCTAAGATCACGCCTCCAAAAGCCGACCCAAAACGGGTGACCGGTGGACGCTAGCACTAAGGCTCAGCATGCAAACCCTAGAAATTACCCGCCCCGACGACTGGCATATACATTTGCGAGACGGCGAGGTATTACGCCATACCGTAGCCGACGCGAGCCGCTATTTCGGTCGCGTAATCGTCATGCCAAACTTAACGCCGCCGGTGCGCAATCTTGCCGAGGCAAGGGCATATCAGCAACGCATTGAACAAGCGCTCCCAGCAACTGGCCACAAGCTTCAGCCTTTGATGGTTCTATATCTCACCGACAACACCCAACCAGAAGACATTGCCGCCGCGGCGGCCTCAGACGTGGTCTACGCTGCAAAACTTTACCCCGCCGGCGCAACGACCAACTCAGACTCCGGAGTTACCAGCATCGAAAAGCTCTATCCGGTGCTAGAAAGCATGGAAAAGCACGGTTTACCGCTGCTTGTTCACGGCGAAGTCACCGACGCCGAGATCGATATTTTTGATCGTGAAGCGCAATTCATCGACCGATATCTACGACATATCTGCAAGCAATTTCCAGCGCTGAAACTAGTCCTTGAACATATTACGACCGCTGACGCGGCTCAGTTTGTGAGCGAGTCTGGAGATAAGGTTGCGGCGACCATCACCGCCCACCACTTGCTGTACAACCGCAATCACATGCTGGCCGGCGGCATTCGCCCGCACTACTATTGCCTACCCATTCTTAAGCGCAACACGCATCAGCAAGCACTTATTGCCGCGGCAACCTCTGGCAGCCCTAAATTTTTCTTGGGCACAGACTCTGCTCCGCATGCCCGCAATCGCAAAGAAACCAGCTGCGGCTGCGCTGGCTGCTATACCGCCTACGCAGCAATTGAGCTTTATGCCGAAGCCTTTGAAACAGCAGGAAAACTCGACAAACTCGAAGCTTTCGCCAGCTTTTACGGGCCCGATTTTTACAGCTTGCCCCGCAATAGTGACTCAATTATTTTGCAGAAAAAAAGTTGGACCGCACCAGAGCAACTTCCGCTCGGCACCGACACCATTTACCCACTGCGTGGCGGTGAACAACTGCACTGGCAGCTAGCCTGAGACTATTATGGATTTCAGCGATGAAAAATCGATGATTGCGCAACGCTTTAGAGGCTTTCTACCGGTGGTTATTGACGTCGAGACAGGCGGCTTCAACTGCCAAACCGATGCGGTTCTCGAAATTGCCGCTACGTTTTTACGCATGGATGACTCTGGCCAGCTAGAGCCCGACGACACCGTGAGCTACCACGTAGAACCTTTCGAGGGCGCAAATTTAGAACCCGCCGCTCTTGAATTTACCGGCATTGATCCCCATAACCCATTACGACAGGCACAAAAAGAAGTGACTGTAATGGGCGAGCTAATGAAGCGAATTCGCCAACAAGTAAAAGCTAGTGGGTGCACCCGTGCGGTGCTGGTGGGACACAATGCGCACTTCGATCTCGGCTTTGTATTGGCCGCCATTGAGCGCAGCAATATCAAACGTAATCCCTTCCACCCCTTTTCGGTAATGGACACCGCCAGTCTTTCGGGACTTGCCTACGGCCATACCGTGTTAGCTAGAGCTTGTCAGTTAGCCGATATTGACTTCAACAATAGCGAAGCTCACAGCGCTGCTTACGATGCCTTTAAAACCGCCGAATTATTTTGCCAGATCGTCAATCGCTGGCAGCAATTAGGCGGCTGGCGTTGGCCCTGATTTTGCTGGATTAATTCACGACCAACAGTGAAATGTCAGCGCAGCATCATGTAAATCAGGTGCAACATTTAACCGTTTTACTACACAAAACCATACTCAGGAGAGAATCACATGGCTTTTGAACTACCCGCTCTACCCTACGCAAAAGACGCGCTAGAGCCGCATATTTCTGCCGAAACCCTCGACTTCCACCACGGCAAACACCACAACGCCTACCTGACCAAATTAAACGAACTAGTGCCAGGCAGCGAGCACGAGGGTAAATCACTCGAAGACATCATCAAGACGTCTAGCGGCGTTTTATTCAACCAAGCCGCCCAAGTTTGGAACCACACTTTTTATTGGAATAGCCTAAGCCCAAATGGCGGCGGCGCGCCAACTGGCGACCTGGCTGCTGCTATCGATAAGGCATTTGGTTCTTTTGACGAATTCAAAACCGCATTTAACGGCAAGGCCGTCGGCAACTTTGGCTCAGGCTGGACGTGGCTTGTTAAAAACACCGATGGCAGCTTAGAAATCGTTAATACCGATGATGCTGACACTCCAATTGCCCGCGAAGGTCAAACGCCACTGTTTACCGCCGACGTATGGGAACACGCTTACTACATCGACTACCGCAATGCCCGTCCAAAATACTTGGAAGGCTTTTGGAATTTGGTGAACTGGGAATTTGCTGCGGCTAATTTCGCGTAATTGCGAAATTTGGTCGGACGCCTGAGCTTGGGCGTCGGATGAAAAAAGCCCGATGCGTGAAACGCATCGGGCTTTTTCGTTTTAGCATCTGGCGTCTGACTTCCGACGCCCGACTATCTCATCACAGCTTATCTGAATTCTCAGCCAAGTAAGCAGCAACGCCATCTGGAGAGGCATTCATGCCTTTATCGCCTTTATTCCAGCCAGCTGGGCATACTTCGCCATGCTCTTCGTGGAATTGTAGTGCTTCAACCAGGCGCACCAATTCATCCACATTGCGGCCAAGAGGCAGATCGTTGATCAACTGTGAGCGAACCAAACCAGCTTTGTCGATCAAGAACGCGCCACGGAATGCAACACCGCCTTCAGCTTCAACATCGTAAGCGCGGCAAATGTCGTGACGAACGTCAGCGGCCATAGTGTAAGTCACTGGGCCAATACCGCCGTCTTTGATTGCCGTGTTACGCCATGCATTGTGGGTAAACTGTGAGTCGATAGACACACTGATCACCTCTACACCCAACTCACGGAATTTATCCATGCGGTGATCTAATGCGATCAGCTCAGACGGGCACACAAATGTGAAGTCCAGTGGATAGAAGAACAACAACGCATATTTGCCTTTGGCAGCTTCGCTCAATGTGAAGCTATCAACAATTTCACCATTGCCAAGCACTGCTGCGCATGTGAAGTCTGGAGCTGGCTTGCCTACAAGAACACCCATGTAAAACACCTCTGATTAGTAGTTGAAGAAACTTTCACTCACTAGTTATCTCACCCTGTACAGCGAGGCAATATACTTAGTTTGTGACGGTTTCTTATGTTTATAAAACGACAAGGAATGCCGAAAAAAAACTCAGTTTCGATCGGCAATCATACACGCCACCCTCGGCCAATCCCATTGAATTTTCTTATCGCTACCATAGCCATTCACTATTGAAAGCGGATTGAATCGCCGGAAAAATCTTAATTGACAAGCATTCTCATTTGCATTATCGTTGCCATTAGATTTCGAACCCAGTGAGATTTAAAATAGAATGTACGTTTGTCTCTGTAAAGGTATTACCGATAAGCACATACGCGACGCTGTAGATAGCGGCGCAGGTAGCTTCCGTGAGGTTCGTCGCCAACTTGAATTAGCCAGCCAATGCGGAAAATGCGGCTCGCTCGCTCGCGATGTGTACGATAGCTACCTCAACAGCTATGATGAAAATCTGTGTTATGCAGCCGCGTAACGCAACTGATAACGATTAGCTTTACCCTTCTCTATATGCCTTATAAATCAATTACTTAGTTTGACTTTCAGACCTTTCTGCAAGCACACTTAGCGCTCGCATATAGCTAATCGCAGAAAGGACAGGAATCATGAAAGGTGACAGCAAGGTTATTGCCTACCTCAATAAAGCCCTCGGCAATGAACTCGTAGCGATTAACCAATATTTTCTCCACTCTCGGATGTTCAAAGACTGGGGATTGAAAGAGCTAGCCGACTACGAATATCACGAATCTATCGACGAAATGAAACACGCCGATAAGCTCATCGAACGAATCCTATTTTTAGAAGGTCTGCCTAATTTACAAGATCTCGGCAAATTACTGATTGGCGAAAACACCAAGGAAATGCTGGAGTGTGACCTTAGCCTCGAGCTAAAGGCCGTCCCCGACCTCAAAGACGGTATTAAATATTGCGAATCGGTTGGCGACTATATCAGCCGCGAGCTAATGGAAGACATTTTAGAATCTGAAGAAGAACACATCGACTGGCTGGAAACTCAGCTAAGCCTTATCGACAAAGTGGGAATCCAGAATTACCAGCAATCCATGATGGGCAGCATTGGCAGCTAAGCTATGTTTTCACGCCCCATCACTGGGGCGTATTCGAGTTTCAAGCACGTTTTAATGCGTCCCCTTCAAAATGCACCCCACCCCAGCCCTCACGCATAAAATTGCGGATATTGGCGTGATCATTAGCGCCCGGATTCGCAAGCACATCTTGCGTATAAAAATCGCCAAAGGCATTTAGCGTTGCCTGCTGACCCAAATGATGTAAAAGTCCAAATGCAAAAATCTTGCAGGATCCGTTATTTGTGCCCGCAGCGTTCTTTTGCTCACCGTTAGAAAATGCGGTGGGAGTGAATACATACTCCGCATCAATCACCGCAATAACGTCAGCAAATGGCTGCGGTGCGATATTTAGTTTTGCTATAAGCTGTTCTGTGGTCATCGTTCATCCTATTCAAATGGCTGTCAAAGTCTGCCTTCATTATACCGAGCAAATTGGGTAAGCAAGACCATCAATTGCCAGACAAAAAAATACCGGAACGAATCCGGTATTATCTTTAGGTGTTACTACACTACGTTTCCATCTTTACTTAGTGCCTATCGCTTACCTTGACGCGGGTATTCCAGTAGTTCGCATTGTGTTTTTGGCGATCGTTTAGGTTTCCGCGCCCCTGATGATCATTATTACCTTGGTAACGACGATCATGGTTATCGCGAGCGAAGCGGTCAAACCGATTATCGTGCTTATCATGGCCGTACTTTTTGCCATTATTGTGTTTCTTGTCTTGGTAATAGTAGTTATTGCCGTGGCCGGTATGAACATTCGTATAGACATGCTGATTTCGATACCCGCCGTTATTGTAGCTATAACTGTTGCCGTAACGATTATAGTGCGAGTTATCACGATAGCTCACCTGATGACCACATCGCCTGTCGTGCACATGACCATGGCGATAATGTCGATCATCTTTATTTGAGTCGTGCGCGGCGTACAATACCGCCGCACCAATCATGATTGCGGCCGCCGTCTCTATGCCGTCTGCATGAGCCTGTTTAGGCGACACCGCCACCGCGGCGATCAGCAGCACGGTCAGCGCAACGTTACGGATCAACGCAGGGCTTCCACTATCTAGTGCTTTAGTATTTGTCATCATCGTTTCTCCTTTGTGTGAGTGTAAAGTATCAGGAGTTAACTGAATGCCAGCTTAAGCACTAAAAAGATTATTCAGTCCTCAAATAATACTAGTTTTCCCCCATCGACGTTTCAAATTCACCCACAACGCCACCCATCACAGGGTCCTGAGTTGCTCCTCGCAACATGAAGATCTCAACTCGACGATTTCTCGCCCGTCCTTCGACAGTCTTATTATCAGCAATCGGCCTGGTATCCGCATACCCCGCCACCCTAAAGCGGGCAGGTGACTGACCACTGCTTTCAACAATACTGCGTATCACAGTCGCAGCTCGCGCTGATGACAAATCCCAATTCGAATAAAATCTGTCGGTATGAATTGGGCGGTTGTCCGTGTGGCCTGCCACCACAATTTGACCAGAAATATCATCCAAGACGTTGCCAAATTTAACAATAACCGCGTCAAATCCTGGCGAAAGATCCGCCTTGCCAGACGGGAATGACCCTCTTTCACGAATTCGAATAATAATCACTTTATTGCCATCATTCTCAACTTCGACGAGACCTTCACTAATCTCCAGTTGCAGATGCGCTTTCACCTTTTCAAGGTCATCTAACATTTGGTCATCGGCTTCGACCGACACAAAATCCGTCATTTCGCGCATAGCTTCTTGGCGTACTTGATTCTCTGCAGTCGGCCTCACCGTGCCGGGAGTGAAGTCCCGCGCTATCATGCTGGTACCAATTGGCGGCTTAAACGCCGGCACCTCGCGCTGCACACCAAACGCGTCTTTCATCGAACCAGACAATTCTTTAAATTTTTGCTTATCCATTTCCGAGAACGAAAACAGCAACACAAAGAATGCCAAGAGCAAAGACATCAAGTCAGCGAAAGTAAGTACCCACGCTGGCGCACCCGCGTCAGGCTTTTTAACATGTGCATCATCCACTTACGCCTCCTCCGCCTTTTTATCAGGCTCGCGCTTATTGTCTGGCAAGTAAGTGGACAGTAGGGATTCAAGAACCCGAGGATTAATACCCTCTTGAATACCGTCAACCGCTTCAAGAATGAGATGACGATTGCGACGCTCCTCAGATGTTCTGAACGCCAACTTTTCAGCAATCGGAAGAGCGACAACATTAGCCAGAACAGCGCCGTACAGGGTAGTTAACAAGGCAACCGCCATGGCGGGCCCTATCGCTTTGGGATCAGACATATTCGACATCATCTGCACCAGCCCCACCAGAGTACCGATCATACCCATAGCGGGAGCGGACTCGCCAAAGCCCTTAAACACGGACTCGCCCATCTCATGACGTTCAATGGCCAAATTTATTTCTTTGTTTAGCACTCGGCGCACAAATTCTGGGTCGTGGCCATCAATTGCCATTTGCACGCCCTTATTCAAAAATTCATTGCTAATTTCAAGCGACTCTAAACCAAGCAAGCCCTCTTTACGGGCCACACCAGCCATTTCCATGCACTGAGCAATCAAGGCTTCAGAGCTTGTTGTTTTATGGACAAATGCGCGGGACGCCACCTTAAACGCGCCCAAGGTTTGGTCCAGTGGAAACTTCACCAAATTGGCGAGTAAGCCACCACCAACCACAATCAACAGACTTGGCGCATCAATAAACCCACTCGCGCTGCCGCCGATTAAAATTGCCACGACAATGACACCCAGCGCGCCCAACATGCCTAAAAGAGTTGCGATATCCAACGGACTTCTCCAATGCCTTGTTTACCTAGCTGGGCATAATGTCAGCTGACGAAAACACTTCGTCGACTATTGCCCTCATACGTAACCCACTTAACGGCCGAAGTCGCACTCTCTGTATAAGAGAATACCCTGATAGCGCACACCAAATTTCTATTTCCGCCGCCCAAGTAAACTCGCGAACTGACATTGCACGTGGCACTTTTCTACATGGTATGCTTGCGCAATACACAATATGAGTTCACTGCCCGACACCATGCTTACTCACCACCTCCTCGATTTTGGCCGCGGGCCTGCACGCTGGCTCGAATCTGAGTCAAATAGCGACACACTGCATTTCTCCGCAGCGAATGGCTTCCCGATAGGGAGTTACCGATTTTTCCTCGACCACTTTCAGCGTGACTTTAGCGTTATTGGGCTTGAGAACCGGGGCGCATGGAACCAAGAGCCTCCGTCGCGCGGCTTCACATGGCGCCAACACGCCGACGATTTAATTGCCTTTCTCGACCACCGGCGCGTAAGCCAACATAAAGGCCCAGTTATCGCCATGGGCCACTCAATCGGCGGCACGGTAAGCGCCTTGGCCGCCGCCAAACGACCGGATTTGTTTAAAGCCTTGTTAATGTTCGATCCCGCTGCTATTCCAGGCCGCATCATGCCCAAGATTGCGACAATCGCGCCCACCACGTTGATGGGCCAAATGAAGCTTGTAAAAAGTACCCTGCGCAGAAAAATACACTGGGAAAGCCGCGAAGCATTCATCAACTATCACCGAGAAAAGTCCGCCTACCGGCGATTTTCTGACGCGGCGTTCGACGATTACGCACAAGCGGGCCTAGTCGAGCAAGACGATGGCAGCTTTACCCTGCGCTACGGTCGCGAATGGGAAGCCCACAACTTTCAACACACCTATTCGCCATGGCAAGCTTTGCGCCATATTACGGTTCCGACCCTGGTCTTGCGTGCGGAGCACTCCTACCTTCACAAACCCAAGGATTTTGCCCGCAATATCGCCAGGGTTTCCCAGCATGTTAGCCACGGTGTCATCACCGGCACGGGACACATGGCCTTACAGGAGGACTGCCAGCAAGTTGTTGCCAAAAGCTATGCTTGGCTACGTGAACAGCAACTGCTAAGTAGTCAACCGTGAAGATATTGCAGGTGCTTACTCATTCAAAAGCCAACACGCACTGGCCGGCTAGCCAGATAGCGATGTTAATTAGTGCGATCCTGCTGGCATCCTGCGCCTCCAACCAACAGTCAGCCGCAGTAAAATCCGCTGAGCTAAGCAGCCTCCTTAGGGATCAATGGCAAACTGTCAGCCTTGGCGACCATAAGATGGGATATCGTCATATTCGGAGAGAACTTAATAGCGAGCGCATCAACAGCACAGAAACTCTGGCGCTCACCTTGAGCCAACCCGGAACCCGCGACCGTAAAATTAGTACGATTCTGAGCTATCAAGAGTCGATTGACGGCAAGGCTATTTCGCTAAGTAAAACCATGACCTCGGAAACCGCCAACCACCAAATGAACGCAAAGGTGAGCGGAAATACGCTTGTGGTAACGCTAAAACAAGACGCCAAGGCGGAGAAATATGCCATTCCGGAGCCTTTCTATCTACCGGAAGGCCTTCGACTGGCCCTGCTAAAGCACGAGCCGCGCGATGCGCCCCTGACGTATTACAGTTGGAATTTCAGTACCCGCAGCTTCGACAAGATCAGTCTAACAATCAAAGCCTATACCGACTCAGCCAACCCCGCTTATGCATGGCATATACAAAAAGCCACCGCGATCGGCGAAAGCAGCAAGACTAGTGATATTTTCACTGACGCACACTTTTACCCACTAACAGAGCGCAGCCACTCAAACGGCGAAGACGTTCTATTTGCGAGCTGTGACCGCGCCTGCGCGACAGCTGACTTTATACCTAACACCCATGTCTACCGGCAGCTCATACAATCGCCCTATCGCATTAGTGATAGCGCCCTGCAGGGAAAAATACGCTATCACTTAAGTGGTGATTTTGATTTGCAACCGCCCACCACTTACGAACAGAGCGTAGCTATTAGTCCGAAAGGTACCGAGCTAGTCGTCTGCGGCGACTGCGGAACAGAATCGCCACCCAGCGACGACGATCTGAATACCGCACTCAAGGACAATTACTGGCTGCCCGCGCAGAACCCGATATTCAAAAATCTGGTCGCAGAACTGCTACCAGATCAAGATTCCGACCCCAGCGGGCAGATGCAGCGCCTCACGCGTTTTGTGACCCGACATATGAGCGACGAACCCAGCTACTCCGGCTATGCAACTGCCTTAGAGGCATTTAATAGTCAGCAGGGCGATTGCACTGAGCACGCCTTATTACTAGCGACCCTCGCCCGAGCTGCGAACATCCCCACCAGAGTGGTATTTGGATTGGCCTACAGCAACGAACGATTTTTGGGGCGCAAATACGTGTTTGTACCTCACGCGTGGGTGCAGGCATGGACAGGCAGTAAATGGGAGAGCTTTGACAGTGGCTTGGGAGACTTTACCGCTGGCTATATCGCACTGGGCCTGAGTAATGGCGATCAGAGTGACATTCTAAAAATTAACGAACAGTTACATAAAATACGTATCGGATCAGCAATACAAATCAGGAGACGCTGAATGCACAGCGCCTCCTGACAAAAGACCAAAAAGTGGGGGTAAAACTGATTTTCTAAAAGCCCGACTTATTCGTAAGCAACCGGCATTTCTTGCAGTGTTTGATCGCTAGCCACATCAATATCCGCGACCTCAACAGCTCCAGCGCGAACCGCACCAACAACAGTAACTTCTTCAATCAATTGCACCGGCTCATCAGCCACTGCACTCATCGGCACTGCGGCCACTGCAACCACTGCCAGCATCATTACACGTACAAAACTATTTACACTCATTACCTACTCCGTCGCCCTTAGGCAGCTAATCAATCTTGCGGCAACCTACACGCACTGCACGAGGGCCTTTAACGGAGTAATTATCGTGTCGAATTGTGACATTCGTATTAATGTATTGTGACAAAACACAAAAAAATCAAAAAACATGGGATTTTTTATCACACGCCCCGGCACTAGAGGGTCGTTTAGTTTACCAAACTACCCGATGAGGCAATCACTACAGCATCGCAGCTGCCAATAAATTGCTTACGACCTGCGACCGGAGCCACGGCTGCGCAAGAAACTTAGAGGTGGAGAGAGCGACCACAAAACACGTATCGTGATCACCGCTAATATGAGTGTCTGCTATGCTTGAACAATAACAATCTGACAGAGATACCCGAATGCCTAATCAACTCGCCGACTGGCACCACGCTATTACCGCCCGCGATATCGCCATGCTTGACGATATCCTCGCCGACAATGCGACATTCCACTCACCGGTAGTACATACGCCGCAAGTCGGGAAAGAGGTCACCAAAATGTACCTCAGCGCCGCTTTCCACGTTCTTCTCAACGACAGTTTTCACTACGTGCGCGAGGTCGCCGATGACAAAAATGCTATCTTGGAATTTATGGTCGATGTCGATGGTGTGCAGGTCAATGGCGTGGACATGATCCGCTGGGATCACGACGGCAAGATCGCCGATTTTAAAGTGATGCTCCGCCCATACAAAGCGATCAATTTAGTGAAGGACAAGATGCGCGAAATGCTTGAGAGTTTATAAAAGTAGAGCAAACAAATTTCTCGCACAAATCGCTCAACAGATTCGGGGGAAGAAAATTTCCGCGGGCTTTATCCGTTATACGTTTCTCACCCCATGTGTTCCGCTAGGTAATCCACCAAACTTTTAATCTTGGGTGACAGCTGACGATTAAAAGGATACAAGGCCCAAATACCTTCTTCTGGTTCCTGATAAAAATCCAAGGCCATCAATAAGCGCCCATGTTTGATATGATCTTGAACATAGTAGTCCGGCACCTGGATTAAGCCCAAGCCCTTGAGCGCGGCATCAACTAAGGCGTAGGCGCTATTGCACTGAATTCGACCCGACACTTTAATGCTTCGCGCTTTCCCGCTCTCCATGAAACGCCAGTACCCTGACCCGCCCACCAAACATTCATGCTGATCTAATTCAGATACCGTATGCGGCACACCAAAACGACTTATATAGTCAGGAGCGGCGCAAACATGGCGCCGCCGCGTAGACAGTTTTCGCGCAATCATGCTCGAATCCTGCAAGTGACCCAGGCGAATTGCCAGATCATAGCCGTCAGCCAAAATATCCACCAACTGATTTGATAGCAAACACTCAACCTCTAGCTGAGGATTTAGCACCATAAAATCATTGATCAACGGCATGACCCGCTCCTCACCAAAGGTAATCGGTGCGGTAAGTTTTATCTTACCCTGAGGCGTGGCCTGCAGATCGGATACCGCTCTTTCTGCGTCTAGCAAACCCTCCAGGGCATGGCTACAGTGTCGAAAATAAACGGCACCCGCTTCAGTGAGCGCAACTTTACGGGTGGTGCGATAAAGCAACTTCACCTTGAGACGCGCCTCCAAGCTAGCGACCTGTCTACTTATCTGCGCCACAGAAAGGCGAAGACGTTTTGCCGCCGCCGTAAAACTCGCGGTTTCCGCTACCGCGACAAACTCACTAACCCCATTCCATTCCGACATTATTACCATCTCGTAAAAGTCTTTTACATATAATGAACATTACACACAATGAGGAAACAATTACAATCAAGGTCGTTCTCTACAATCGTTATCACCCAACCATCTCTCGGAGCGACTTCATGTCAGACCAATTTATAAAATCTAAAGCCGCTGTGGCCTGGGGTCCCGGCCAGCCATTAAAAATTGAAGAAGTCGACGTCATGCTACCCAAGGCAGGTGAGGTGCTTGTCCGCATCGTCGCCACCGGCGTATGCCACACAGACGCATTTACCTTGTCGGGCGATGATCCAGAGGGTATTTTCCCTGCCATTCTCGGCCATGAAGGCGGCGGCATTGTTGAACAGGTCGGCGAAGGTGTGACCAGCGTGGCAGTTGGCGACCACGTGATTCCGCTTTACACGCCCGAGTGCGGCGAATGCAAATTTTGCCTGTCAGGAAAAACCAACCTCTGCCAGAAAATTCGCGAAACCCAGGGTAAAGGGCTTATGCCAGACGGCACTACGCGGTTTTACAAAGACGGACAAGCCATCTTTCACTATATGGGCTGCTCCACGTTCTCGGAGTACACCGTGCTACCAGAGATATCACTGGCAAAAGTGAACCCCAGTGCGCCGCTTGAAGAAGTCTGCCTACTCGGCTGCGGTGTTACCACCGGCATGGGTGCGGTGATGAACACAGCCAAAGTCAAACAAGGCGACACCGTCGCTATATTCGGTTTAGGTGGTATAGGCTTGTCAGCCGTAATTGGGGCCGTCATGGCCAAAGCCAGCCGTATCATTGCCATCGACATCAACGAGTCTAAATTTGAATTGGCGAAGAAATTAGGTGCAACAGACTGCATTAATCCCAAACTCTTCGACAAACCCATTCAAGAAGTGATTGTGGGTATGACCGATGGCGGCGTGGACTTTTCCTTTGAATGTATCGGCAATGTGAACACCATGCGCTCAGCCCTAGAATGCTGCCATAAAGGCTGGGGCGAATCCGTGATCATTGGGGTTGCAGGCGCAGGCCAGGAAATATCTACACGCCCCTTCCAGCTTGTAACGGGCCGAGTCTGGCGCGGTACCGCCTTCGGTGGCGTTAGAGGTCGCTCAGAATTGCCAGACTACGTAGAGCGCTACCTTGCCGGCGAATTTAAACTCAGTGATTTCATTACCCACACCATGCCGCTGGAACAGATTAACGAGGCATTTGAGCTTATGCATGAAGGTAAAAGCATTCGCTCAGTTGTGCATTATTAAATCCACCATATAACGAAGAGGACATTGCCCCAAGGGGCAATGTAATACCTTATGAGTATTGAAAACATCAGCAGTAATAAAAGCTTCGGTGGTTGGCACAAGCAGTATAGTCACCGCTCCGCCGTGCTGAATTGCGATATGCGTTTTGCGATTTATCTGCCGCCCCAAGTGTCCACAGGTGATACCGTTCCGGTACTCTACTGGCTGTCAGGACTGACCTGCACCGATGAAAACTTTATGCAGAAAAGCGGTGCACAAGCTATCGCCGCCGAGCTCGGCATCGCGATTGTCGCTCCCGATACCAGCCCGCGTGGTGACGACGTAGCTGACGATGAAGGATACGACCTAGGTAAAGGCGCGGGATTTTATGTCAACGCCACCCAGGCGCCGTGGAATCGGCACTACCAAATGTACGACTATATTGTGGAAGAATTGCCTGCCCTCATCGAGGCGAATTTCCCCGTGTCGGGCATGCGCTCAATTTCAGGCCATTCAATGGGTGGCCATGGCGCACTAACTATCGCGCTAAAAAATCCACTGCGCTACCAATCGGTATCGGCATTCAGCCCCATCAGCAATCCGATAAATTGCCCCTGGGGGCAAAAGGCCTTTACGCAGTACTTAGGTGACGATAAATCCCAGTGGCCGCAACACGACGCCAGCGAACTCATGCGCAACGCACGACAATTTGTACCCGCAAGAGTTGAGCAAGGCAATGCCGATCAGTTTCTGGAAGAACAACTAAAACCTGAAACCCTCACGGCTGCCGCCAATGCTAGCGGTTATCCGCTTGAGCTAAATAGCCACGATGGCTACGACCATAGCTACTATTTCATCGCCAGCTTTATTGAAGAGCACCTGCGCTTTCATGCCGTACACTTGCTTACGCGCTAAAAAGGAACCTAAATCGTCGACAGGAGTCTTAATTATTCATTCACATTACATCCCTACGAACGCAGCGTGATAATTTTTGCCGCACAAGCAAAATGATTGCCGCTACGAGTAGTTGCTTGGAGTAATACATGAACAATAATAGGCTTAAGAGAATTGCCAGCAGCTACTCACTGATAGCCGGCCTAGGATTTTCACTACTAACAGCCTGCGGTGGCTCCAGCAGCGGAGGCAGCACTTCAACTGCCTCGTTTTCTGTCACCGATGCTCCTGTCGACGATATTGATACTGTAAAAATCACCTTTAGCCGGATCGATCTCAAACCCGCTAATGGCGACATTGTGAGTCTGACATTTGATGAACCCGTCGTGATAGACAATTTGCTTGATCTAACCGGTAATGCTGCCAGCCCGATTATTTCGGGCGCCGTAGTGCCCGCCGGCGACTATCAGTGGCTGCGTATTTTCGTGACTGGCGGCTTTCCAGACTCTACCGTACTGCCCAAGCTAGGCAACGAAACGGACCTGTTTATACCCGGCCAGCAGAATGGTAACTCTAACAACAACGGCACGCCGCGCTCGCTGCAGCTTAACACCGGATTCACAGTACCCGCCGGCGGCAATGCTGACTTCACCATCGACTTTGTGCTTCGCAAAGGCTTAACCAAACCTGCAAATTCAGATTACTATCTACTGCGTCCAGCATTGCGGCTTGTAAATAATGTTGAGGTAGGCACAATCTCCGGCAGTGTCGACGCTACCGTGATTGCGAGTAACGCCTGTACTGAAGATAGCGGCACCAGTGTCTATCTCTATGAAGGTGACCTGAACGCGAACGAGCAAGTTCCCGACGATTATTACGACCCCAATATCAACGCTGATATAGATACTGTAGACGAAAATGTCGGCGGCCAGCGGCCCATTAGCAGCGCAGAAGTGAGCCAAAATAATCTAGGCGAGTACACCTTTGAAATTGGCTTTGTACGAGCTACCGACGCCGGATACAGCCTAGCCCTCACCTGCCAATCTAGTATTGACGAGGCTGCCTCTGACGACGATATTAGCTTTATAGAAGTACTGCCCGTGATCGTTACAGCAAATGAGACTTCTGAAGTGGTCTTCAGCGCGCCTCAGCTACCACTGTAATAGTATAATCAAACGCAAGGACGCGTTTTCTTTTGCCCGTTAATACACGATGTTAAATACCAACCAAGACAGCTCAGATCCGAGCTTAAATTAAGGCCGACTGTTACGAATACTTGAGTCGCATTGGTTTTATCGACCCCATCGCCAGCCTTATAAACGCAGCACATATACACGTCAATTAGCACTGGGCAAAGGCAGAACAGCGACTGCCGGCATTGCTAAACTACCCAACCATAAAAAACCATCGTACTCATTTACGCTAGTCACTGTGTGGTACCGTCCATCATGAGACTGTAAATTAAACTTCACGGCGCCATCCAAACTGAGTCCGAGCGCAAAACCGAGATCACTAGAGGGCACCAGCATGTTGGCCGGCAAACCACCCAATAATTTACGTATCAATGGGTACGGCGCTAATAGATCAATCTCTTTGCTTCGCAATGCCGGTATGGCCAGCCAAATAGTATCGCTACCATTAAAACTGATGTTGTCAGGCATACCTGGTAAATTGTCGATAAACACATCTTGAACACCTGCCTTTGGTCCTTTTAGCCAAAGGCGAGTCACCCGCGATGCGCCCGTTTCATTGACTAATACCCAGCTATCGTCAGGACCAAGACTTACCCCATTAGCAAAATAAAGACCGCTGACACGCACCTTGAGCTCGCCACTGACTGGAGAGTAACTCAACAGTCGACCCGTCGCGCTAGCCTCTAGCAAATCGTAAATGTAATCATGCAAGCCAAAGCGAGTCGAAACATCGCTAAACCAAATTGTGCCGTCTTCGGCCACATCGACATCGTCGATAAAGCGAAAATTAAGCTCATGATCGTAGTGGACTAAAACACTAATCTCGCCGCTGGCCGCCACAGACAACAAGCCCTTAAATGCGTCGGCAACAATTAAATTTCCCCCGCCATCAAACTGCATTCCCAGCGGGCGACCGCCGGTATTCACAAACTCCCGAATAGTACTGGGGTCAGGCTCGCCGTCCCTTAGCCCAAAACACACGATCCGGCCATCCATATAACCTGTGTAGAAAAGCCCATTGGGACCTTTTACGACATCTTCTGGCCCCACACCCACATCGTGTAAATAGGTTTTGAGCGTCGACAAACGATTATTTTCTGCAAAGGCAGCACTCGCTGGCGGCGTAAATGCCACCGGCTCAAGCGGAGAACGGGCAAACAATGCCAGGCCTCCAATAAATAACACCAAAACTGCGATAGCACATACGCGCAAGAAATATCCCATGTCACACTCTCTTATTGCTGTACGTTGTCAGTCGAGAAGTTGTATTGCATCGCCCCGCAAATCTATTCACTCGGCACATTTTTGCCATCACTTTTTTGACGCCAACCTAATTTCTCCAACAAAAACTCAATGCCAAGGCAAAACACACCAATGCAAATACTGGCAACAGTGGCTTGATAAGACTATTCTAAAAGTTATCATTTGACGACATTTTGCTGGCTATTTATTGAAAGGACACTTATGCGCCCCTTAGTACGTTCAACAGCGCTCAGTGGTTACTCTGAGCTCGTTCGCAGCCTCAACGAAGACCCAGCCCCCTTATTAAAACAGTTCAATATTGACCCAGAACGTCTAGGTGACCTCGACTATTTAATTTTCTTTCACAGCTTAATGCAGTTATTAGAAGCGACCGCAGAAAAATTACAGTGCGCCGACTTTGGCCTGCGCCTATCTAAAACACAAAACCTAGAAACCCTTGGCCCGATCGCCATTATGGCACGCGCCTCCAGCACTGTTCGCGACGCCCTATTTTGTATCGCGCGCTATATAGCCCACCACAGCCCCGCCATAAAACTGACGCTAGACAACACCTCGGCACCAAATTTTCCGCGCCTGATGCTAGACATCAACGTCGCCGACTTTCCCTACCGGCACCAGACTACAGAAATGTCCATTGGCTTGATGGCAAACGTACACGCGATGCTCACCGAAAATCGAAAAAAGCCCGAAACCATTTTATTCAGACACGACCGAATCTTGGACGCAAAAATTTATAAGCGTCATTTCGGCTGTCCAGTACTGTTTAATCAGGACTGCAATGCGCTGGTGCTCACCCCGGAACAATTCGACTTCCCAATTAAAACCGCAGACTCCTTCCAACGCGACATCATCGCTAACTACCTCATTAAAAAAGGTAGCAACTCGCCATTTACGTTTATAGAACAAACCCGGTTTATTATTAGCCGCCTGCTGCCAGCACAGTGCTGCAACATCAAAACCGTGGCCAAAGAGCTCTATATGCACCAGCGCACTCTGCAACGTCGATTAAAAGATGAAGGCCATGTATTCGAAGAGCTAGTTGACGAAATACGCAGACACGATGCCAAAAACTTCCTCGCCGAACAGCGAATGCCAATGGCTCAAATTGCAGGCCTGCTCGGATATCAAGAGCAGAGTTCATTTAATCGCGCAGCCAAACGCTGGTTCGGTGTCACGCCCAATGTTTATAGAAAAGCCGTCCACACTGCGACGAAACAAGAACACTAAGCTAAGCTCTACAAGCAATGAGCAGCTTTCACAGAAAACATAAATGTGAATAATAACCGCGCAAGCTGTCGCCAAAAGATAAGAATAAGTCGCCAAATGACAATTTATAACAAAGGGAGTTCGGCATTATCCACGCTCGAAAATTCTTAAATAATACCAACCTGTCACCGCTTGAAAGGATCAGTCCATGCAGCAACGTCGCTCAGCAACCCAAAAGAGTCGCCGGCACTTAATACACGCAGGCATCTGTCTTACCATTGCTAGTGCAGTAAATTGTGCTGTCGCCGCACCCATGCTTGAAGAGGTGCTGGTTACGGCGCAAAAGCGCAGCCAGAGTACGCAAGATATCCCTGTGGCAGTAACTGGTTTAACAGGCACCCAGCTGGACAAATACGGCTTCGAAAATGCCAGCGATATCTCCGCACAAGTTCCCAATATGCAGGTCAGCGGCCCCTACGGTGACATTCAGCCTATTTTCTCTATTCGCGGCGTCAGCATGTCTGACTATAGCTCTAACCAAGCCAGCCCAATCGGCGTCTACGTCGACGAAACCTATCTCGCACCGGTATACAGCCACGGCGCTAACTTTTTTGATATTGAGCGCTTGGAAGTACTGCGCGGCCCGCAGGGCACCCTATACGGCAAAAACACCACGGGTGGCGCGATAAACATCATTACCCGCACCCCACAATTTGGTGGTGACGCCAACAATTACGTCAAATTGGGCGCGGGGAGCTTCAACGCCACCAGCGCAGAAGCTGGCGCGGAAACCGAACTTATAGAAGGTATTTTAGCTGCCCGCGGCGCACTCAGTTTTAAGCGCGACGAAGGCTATGTTGATATCGTTGGTCGCGGTGAAAATGGCGCCCAAACTGATTTCCGCGGCGGGCGCTTGGCGCTGCATTTTGCACCCAACGACACTTGGGATGCAGTATTTAAATATACTGTTTCTGGAAACGACGCGCTGAGTACACCAGCGCGTAACGAAGGCCGCACCGATCTGATCGGCTCACCAAATTCCGACTACAACGGCTACTCGCGCCAAAGTCGCAATTTAGATTTCCATGAGACTGAAGCCAACGACGTCGGCCCTCTTATTACCAACACCGATATTGCCGGCCTAACGATCACTTTTTCTGGCGATAATTACTCGATCACGTCGGTAAGCTCATACTATGACGCAGACTACTATCAACTGGCTGACACCGACGGTTCACCAAATGATCTGCTTACTATTACCTGGTCCTCTGACACCGTCGGTTACAGTCAAGATTTGCGCTTCTCATCTGAATTCGACGGCATGTTTAATATTATTGCCGGTCTCTATTACGGCTACGAAGACCAGTTCATGAATAATATTTATGACATCTTCGACACGCCACCGGATGTTCGCGTGGGCATAGCGAAACCGGATACCGCCCAACAATATCCGTTTCTACTGGACTACGGCATGCTTGATCAGCGCATGGAAACCAAGAAAACCAGCTTAGCTGCGTATTCACAAATGCGCTTTGATTTCACCGATCGTTTTGGCATGGATATAGGCCTGCGCTACACCAAAGATGACAACGAGCAAAGTTACTTTAATATTTCACGCGTGGCGTACGACGGCAGCCCAACAGGAACCTATGTGCCGGGAAACAATACGGGCGTAGATGACGCATATATTTCTCTGCCACTGTCCCAGTCACAGCTGATCGACATTCTCGGAGACCCAACCTTACTGGCAAACCTGTTGAACATAGGGTACACACACGGTCCCTATACACTTGACTCCGCTCCCGCACTGGAAGCCAACGAGGCGGAATGGACGGGCAAACTAGGACTTGATTACCGTATCAACGACGACGTAATGGTCTATATTAGCGCCAGCCACGGCTACCGCAGCGGCAGCTTCAATGGCGGCGCCTACTACCTGGCCCGACCGATTGAAACCGCCTACGCGTCTCCTGAATATATCGACGCCTTTGAAGTGGGTTTCAAAGCTGATCTGCTAGACAACAGCATGCGCTTAAACGCCGCCTTGTTTTCCTATGACTATACCGACCAGCAATTTATTAACGTCGTCGGTTTCTCGAACTTCCTTGAAAACGCCGGTAGTTCGAAGATTGCCGGTGCTGAAGCGGAATTATGGGCGCGTCTAACCGAAAAACTAACGCTGCAAATCGGGTTTGGTTATCTGGAAACTGAGTTTTCTGAACTTACTTTAGCTAACACTGAAACCATTGCCGATGCAGATGATCGCGTCGACCTCAGCGGCAACGAGCTAATTTCCGCACCCAAATTTAACTACAGCATCTCGCTGGATTACGATATTTGGGTAACAGAAGCTGGCTATCTAACGACCAATGTTAACGGCAATTTTCAAGATGACCAGTGGTATAGCGCTTACAATGACCAATTCGGCTACGGCGAAATTCGCCAAGACGCCTACTGGTTATTCAATGCCCGAACTAGCTGGCACGCCAGCGACGACAGCTACTCAATTTCGCTGTGGGTTAAAAACCTGATGGACAAAGAATACGACAGCTACGGTATAAACCTGCAAGCTGGTTTCGGTCATGACAGCTACCTTGCAGGCCCGCCACGCACCTACGGCGCAGAGGTTACATACCGCTTCTAAGACTCGGTGTCAGTACGCTGACACAGCCTTTCAACAGCAGGTTACGCAAGGATGCGACCTGCTCTGCACCGCAAAACCCTACCCAAATTAAAACTAAAATCCCGCCCTAGCATTTAACAAACACCGAAACTAAGCTGCGCCATCTACGTATTGAAGGTAGCGCTGCAATGTAGACAATAGAGTTGTCTATGCACTCATCCATTCCGCAGTAAAGTCGGAATAGGAGCCGTAACTCTATGAAGGCTACAAAACCTAGCGACGCATCTCCGAGACCAGTTTCACTTGGTCAACTGTTAATCGCTGGCGGATTCATATCCGCCAGCACCTTGCAGGACGCCTTAAATACCCAGCAATGGAGTCGCCGCCGCCTTGGTGAAGTACTTGTCCAACGCGACATACTCAGCCGCTTAGAGAAACAAACACTGCTTGAACTCCAAAAAAAGTTATCAACTCACGCAAAAGCACTTAGGCCTGACGGCAGCCTGACGCAGACCTTACAGCTTAGCTTAGGGCAGTTACTGCTTAATAGTGGCGAAATCACAGCTCAACAGCTGGAGTCGGCATTAGCTGAGCACAGCCTTAAGAATCGTCGACTCGGCGAAGTCCTCGTTGAGCAACAATCACTGACACCTATCCGCCTCGCGCAGTGGTTAAAACTGCAGAAGAAGTTAGTCAGTGCCGCAGCTGTAGCGACCTGGATGATGGCCGGCAGCTGCAATGTTGCCGCCGATGAGCGCGAACAGACTCTTTGGAAAAAATTTATTTCAGGGAAATTTCATCAGGAAAAAACGAGAGACTCTCATCTTGCCTGGGGGCAGCTGGGCGCGAAAAATCTTGGCAATATGAATATTCAAAATCGCGACCTCAGCGAATTGCGCCGCAGCCGCGATGGCACTCTGACACTCAGGTTTGGCGAAAAAGGCTTGAATATTACCAAGCGATTCTAGGGCCTCTCTACACTACTTGGATTTCAGGCTTAATCTTCTTCATTCGCTTCGCGGATTCGCTCGCGACGCTCGGCCTCTTCTTCCATAACCGCCTTAATTTCCAATAGCACGGCATCCACGTCTGCCGCTTCACCACTGTATTCAAACTCGCCACTGAGTGGGGTATCTTCGTTTAATTCGCCGTCTTCATACAACGCCCACATCTCGTCAGCATAACGCGTCGCTAACAATTCAGGGGCATACTGACCGTAGTATTCGGTCATATTATTGATATCGCGACCCAACATACTTCGGGCGTTATTATTGCCCGCGGCGTCGACCGCTTGCGGCAGATCAATGATGACCGGGCCGTATTCATCGACTAAGACATTAAATTCTGACAAGTCACCGTGAACCAAGCCGGCAACCAACATCAGTTTCACGTAATGCATCACAAGAGCATGGTCTTCGATTGCCTGTTCAGCCGACATCGACACATCGTTCAAGCGCGGCGCAACGCCACCCTCTTCATCGGTAACCAACTCCATCAGCAATACGCCATCGAAACAACCGTAGGGTGTTGGCACCCGCACGCCGGCCTTAGCTAGTCGATATAGCGCGTCTACCTCTGCGTTATGCCACGCATCCTCCTGCTGCTTGCGACCAAACTTCGAGCCTTTTTCCATCGCGCGCGCGCGCCGACTATTGCGCACTTTGCGGCCTTCTTGGTACAAAACGGCCTGCTTAAAGCTACGTTGTGCCGCTTCTTTATACACCTTTGCGCAGCGAATTTCGTCGCCACAGCGCACTACATACACAGAGGCTTCTTTACCACTCATCAATGGCCGAAGTACTTCGTCAACAATGCCATCTTCAATCAGCGGTTGTATGCGTTTAGGGGTTTTCATTTTGTCCTTCACGTTATTCCGGCATAGACCGGAGAATTCCACACGATATTAATAAAGCCAATGTCATTGTAAAGCGTGGCCTATCTTTAGGCGACCACCCCGCACAAAACCTACGTCAAAGTTGACACCTGGCTGAGCAATACCGAATCTTAGCGTATTCTAATTAGATTTTTTGACATACGCGCTAATTATCACAATTCGCGTACCATTAACTCGGCCTTCGATATGTTCAGAATTATTCGTCAACGAGATACCGCGCACCGCTTTACCGCGCTTGGCGACGAAGCTTGTAGCTTTAACGTCCAAATCCTTGATCAATACCGCCGTGTCGCCGGCTCGGCACTCCAAACCGTGCCCCTCAAACTACGCCAGCGTTTAGCGTCTAGCTCGTTAGTTGTAGGCAGCTGCGCAGCCCAAAAGCTCGCAAGCCCTGACACAATGGCTAAGATTAGCCTGATCGAAGGGAGGCACCCCGAAAAGCGTCAAATGTTCAGAGGACGCGCGCAATTCACAGCGGGAATCGCTACGCTAAGGCTTGCCCGGTATTCATAAGATGTACGTTAGCAAAACGACGTATTTTACGGCTTAGCGACTGTAGAAACGACCTAAAAGAAGCTGAAATGAAAAAAACTTAGCGATTGCCCGAAACCTGGGGGAGCAAGACGCCGCAAAAACAGCGCCTTAAACTTAGACTAATTTAACTAGCACGATTCTCTGTAGCTGACGAATCTTGTGTTTCTTGCGTTTTTGCCGCATCTTCATTAACAAAAGTTAGGCGAGGGGTGTCATGCTTCTTTACTTGGCTCGCGCCAACAAATTGACCGCCAGACTCAATCACCAACTCGCGAACTTTAATCTCACCACTCACTTGTCCAGAGGCGACAATTTCTAAGCGGTCGGCATCGACCTTGCCGTCTAAGATTCCACTTACCAATACGCGCTTGGCTTTTACATCGCCAGTAAAACGACCACTTGTGCTTACAATCAGATCATTTTTGGAAATCAGGTTTCCCCTCATGACGCCATCGAGATGAAAGTCGTCGTTTAGCTCGACGTCACCGGTAAGCGTGGTGCCAGCTGCGACCACCGTCGTTCGGGAACCACCATCTGTTTTCTTAGAGTTTTTGCCAGGGAATCCCATTTTATTTGCTCCTCGCGAGTAAAAAGAACATCGTAATTTTCCCAAGACCACTCCATAAATGGACCCGGTGCCAAGCGTCGATGTAAGTATCGTACTTCGTAGTGAAGATGTGGCGCACTAGACAAGCCAGTATTGCCGGTATAGCCAATCAAATCGCCCTGACGAACATAATCACCCATAGCCACTGAGGATTTACTCAAATGACCAAATACCGTCACAAACCCAAAGTTATGGCTTAATTTGATCATATTGCCAAAGCCACTTGTATTCATACCCGCCCACTCAACCACGCCATCGGCAGTCGCATAAACCGGAGTACCAACCGCAGCGCGTAAATCCGCTCCGCCGTGTAAGGCCATTTTGCCCAGCACGGGGTGATTACGCATACCATAGCGACTGGTCACAAAGGCATTAGATAGAGGGTAACCACTGGGAATAGCATTTAGCATGTGATGCTTTTCAGACGCAGTTTGACTAGCCGTATCCAGCCGTTGATAGAGGGCTATATCGGGGTCGGGAGTCAATCCGATCATGGTTTCAATAGAGCCAAGCTCGTCGGTCATCGTCGACAAAGCCGCTACCTTTTCGTCGACGGTTTGCTGCAAGCGCCGCTGCTCCGCCATCAAAACGCTGTTTTCGGTCTTGATCCTGGCCTGATATTGCTGCAATTCCGCCACCTCGGTATTCAGCATACCCAGGCGAGTACTCATAAACAAAATCGCCAAAAAGCCGCCAAGAAAGCACGTTCCGAGCAAAACACCAACGCCGGCCATATAGCGGCGCATAAGCTGGGTAACGGTGTAATGCTTGGCACCACTGTAATTTGTTATTGTTATTCTGTAATGATCACGCATCTTAACTCTCTAGTTTGCCTTCATCGCATTCGGAGTTGAGCAAGCCGTAAGGACAAAATAAAACCAAACTCATCAAACTACTGCTCGAAAAATTCTTAAAAGTGATGGAACTTTTTCCACCCCGCGAGACGTAAAACCATCTCGGGCGGCTCGATTATGTTATTACTGCGCAAAGTATGCAAATTGTGCAGCAATTTAAGCTGCCAGATTTGAACAGTTGCACGTGTTTAAAAGGAAGAATGAATGTGATCTGACAGGTCAATAGTGGCGACGCAAATTATGGATTTACCCTAAAACGTGGCAGCTAATTTGTTTGCACGACCCTCAAGGAGTAAGCAAAGCAAAAAGTACAGGAAAGCGGTAGTCAGGAAGAATTTGTAGCACAGACAAGGACATACCGCGCAACACCAGTAAACATTGCCGCGATATAAAACCCATAAACGCAAAAAAGCGGCCAAAAGGCCGCTTTCAATCTAGCAATAGCAAGTTAATGACTTAAGGCGCTGCACTAGCAAACAAAGTCGCAAGAGCACCCTGCAGCACGGTAAGCAAATTCTCACCACCGCCGCCACCGATTGCGTCAGTTAAGGTTGATGCGACATCACACAGGGCGCTAAGAGGGGTCGCCGCCAGAGGGCAAGATCCCGCACCGCCATCCAATGCAGTCACTAAAGGCGTTAGCAACAAGTCTAAAGGTGTACCTGTTAAGCCATCCCCTGTGCCACTGCCACCGCCGGCAGACAATAATGCTTGCAGCGGAGCGAGTGCTTCTAACAGGGCATCAAACCCACCCACATTAGAGCCACCGCCGCCGCCAGCTAAACCGTCAGTTAGCGCACTTTGAAGCCCCGCCAGGAACGTATCGCTAAGCGGACCAAATAGCGCATCGGCTGGATTTTCAAAACCGCCGCCAGGTAGCTCGCCAAAATTACCACCCAATAAGCCTGCTAGCGCTGCGGTCGCGGCTTGAATTTGGCTACTCACAACGGGGCCTTGATCAGCCTGCTCTTCGATAAAGCCGATAGGCACCACATCAATTAACAAGCCGTTCAGCAAGTTTTCAAGCGTGACGCTCAATGCTGCAGACGCCGCATCGGTATCCATGTCCTCAAATGCAAGGCCAGCTACAGCCAAGTCGCTTAAGGCAGTTTCCAAAGTTGTTAACAGACCACCTAAAACAGGTGCGCCATCAATTTGCCCATCTGTGTCTTGCTCACGAATGGTTTGCAACCCGTCACTAAACGCATCGCTCAACATCGTCAACAATACCGACGGTGATGGCGCTTCGCCGCTGCCGCCACCATTGGCCATTTCCAGCACAGGTGCCAATGCATCTGCCAAGGGTGCTAAAGGCGTACCCGCTAAGGCAGCCAGTGGATCAGATGAATCACCACCGCCACTGCCGCCACCTGTGCAGCTCTCGCCAGCCAAAGACGCCAAGGCTACCGGTAAGTCAGCCGCCAACTCGGCCACTGTTGCCTGGAAGTTTGCCGCTGAATCAGTAAACAAGGCGGCCGGATCACTTTGCAGCGTAGCCGGATCAACATTCACCAGGATTGAATCCAAGATATCCAGGACGTCGGTAACAACGAAAGACGTCACGCATGTCAATGGACCTTCCAGTGGTGTACCGGCGGCACCGGCAAGAATAGGTGCCAACACCTGCTCAGACAAAGGCTGCTGTACCGCATCCAGCGGGCCTTCAACCTCAGAAAACCCGTTAGTGATCGGCTGTTCCGCGCCGCCACCGCCGCTGCTAGGACCTCCTCGGTTGCTGCTACTGCCGCCGCCACAACCCGTCAACACCAAGCCGGCGCTGAGGGTTAAGGCCAGAAGCCCCTTGTTAAAAAACACTTTATTCATACTAAGTACTCCGTTAATTAGCGTAACAATCGCTGATACATCTACCCAAAATGACGCGCTTTGTAACAAGGCTAAAACTACTCCACCATCTTACATTTGCTGCTGTGCGTGCTGAGGACAGTAGAACAAATGTGAGAAGTAGTTGAAGTAAGGGAAAACCGAGGAGCATCGCTAAGCGACACACCAAACCGAGAACCACATCACATTTTTATTAAGTCGCCGATCCAGACACAGATACGCATCATCACGCTGCGCTAGATCGCGGTTTATATCTAATTAGTGAATAATGTCGAATTTGATGGAAACTAGCTATGCAGAGTACGCCCTTCAATTGGGACTATGAGAACCCGTTCACACAAGAATTTCGTGTTCAAGATCAACACATCGATTTTATCGGGCATGTGAATAACGCGGTGTATGTCGGCTGGTGCCAAGAGGCAGGTTGGCAGCACTCGCTAGACCTCGGATTAGGCCTAGAAGAATACAAATCCCTAGACGCAGCAATGATAATTCGGCGCGCTGACTACGACTATATCCTCTCGGCCTATGCCGGCGACGAGTGCGTCATGGGAACGTGGCTAAGTGCCAACGACCACAAGCTCACGATGGAAAGGCAATTCCAACTACTTCGCAAAGCAGACGGTAAAACATTGCTGCGCGGCCACTGGCAACTAGTGTGTATTCGCATGAGTAACGGCAAACCGCGGCGCATGCCAGTGGAGTTTGATACACGTTACGGTGCTGTGGTCATCCCCCCTGCGGTGTAGTCGAGTGCACCGCACCATAATCCGTGTAGAATACGACGATAACTTCAAATCAAGAGAGAGTGATACGGTGACAAGCCAATACGCTGAACACCCCGCCATGTTTCGCAACAATCCGCTGGGATTTATCCTCGCCGTCATTCTAATTCCGGCGGCCATTGGCATCATAATATTGATGGTCTGGTATTTGCGCTGCAAATCGACGCGCCTAGAGATCAACGATAATGAAATAGTTCTGGAACAGGGCCTACTCAGCAAAGAACGCACCGAACTGAACGTGTCGGGTATTCGCACGGTAAAAATCAAACAGTCTTTTTTCAATCGTTTGTTTGGCGTGGGCACCCTGTCGGTTTACACCGCCGGTGACAATCCCGAAATACAAGCGCATGGCATGCCCAAGCCAGAAGTATTCCGCGATCTCGTTAAATCGCGCCAATCCAACGCGAACTGAGCCCGTTAACAAAATGAACAACACGAGCGATAAAGACAGCAAAAGCGCTTTGAAAATAGCGATCATATCCCTGGTGTTGATTGCCTTACTCGGCTTGGCCGTCGCTATGTTCATCCCGTTGGCGTCGACCTTTATCGACCAATATTTCAGTCCCGGTCTCGGCCTGAAAGACGCCGCAGTAGCAGCCTTTTTCGTCACGGTCGTGACCTTGGTGGTTTTTGCAGTAGCCGCCGGCGACGGTCTACTCGGCGAACTACAATTTATACTGAGCGGCTTTTTTGGTTTTTTTCTGGTGCTGTGGCTTTTAATTGCATGGATTTTTTAAGAAGCAACCCAGCTCGATGTCAGCGGAACCTCATTCATGCTTGACCTTTTCGACGTTACCGCGCTGTTTGGCTTTTTTGCCCTCCTCGCTTATTTTTGGCGGGCACAGGGCACACGAGAAATCGCCTTGCGCGCGACTCGTAAACACCTAGAACTTCAGCAACTTGCTTTGCTCGACGACCACGTCGCCCTTCGCGCCATCTGGTTTAAACGCAATTCCAAAGGCGAGTTTAGTCTGTGGCGACGCTATATCTTTGAATTCACCGCGACCGGTCACGAGCGCTACAAAGGCTGCGTAATCACCCTCGGCAATAAAATTGAAAGCTATGAGCTAGAACCGCATCGTTTTCCAAATGACATAATTCACTAGCAACACCAATAACACTCAAACTAAACAAGCGATCCCCGACATGCGCCACGGCACCAACTATCCCCAGAACCAAGATGTTAGTTGGGCTACTCTGCGCGAACTAATACCTTACTTAATGGCATTCCGATCTCGAATCGGTATTGCGCTGCTGTGTTTGATTGCCGCCAAAGTCGCCAGCGTTGGCCTGCCGTTTATACTCAAACATATTGTCGATCAACTCGACAAAGACGGCCAAGCCGCCATTTTAATATTGCCTCTCGCGCTGCTCCTTGCTTACGGTGTATTACGATTTGCCAATGTACTGTTTGGCGAGCTGCGCGACACCATCTTTGGCCGCGTTACCGAGCGCGCCATGCGCCAAGTTGGCCTCACCGTATTCAAACATCTGCATGCCCTGGATCTCGAATTTCACCTCAACCGCCGCACCGGAGGATTGTCTAGAGACATAGAGCGGGGCACCAACGGCATCAACTTTCTGCTGCGGTTCATGGTGTTTAATATCGTCCCGACATTTATCGAAATTGGCTTGGTCATCGGCTTATTGGGTTGGCAATACAGCATGTGGTTTGCGGCCATCGTATTGCTTGCGGTGATCTGCTATGTAGGATTTTCGATCTTCGCTACGGAGTGGCGCACGGGCTTTATCCGCCGCGCGAACGAGGCGGAATCTCGCAGCAGCACCCGCGCAGTAGACAGCCTGTTAAACTTTGAAACCGTAAAATACTTTGGCAATGAACAACACGAAGCCAATCACTACGACAATGAACTCGAAGGCTGGGAAATCGCTCGCCGGCAGAATCGCCTCAGTCTCTTTGCGCTCAATGCCGGTCAGGCCTTAATTATTGCCGCCGCCATGACCGCAGCGATGGTCTTGGCCGCCAGCGAAGTCGTCGCCAAAGAAATGACCCTCGGCGACTTTGTTCTCATCAATGCCTTTATGATGCAGATTTTTGTACCGCTTAATTTCCTCGGTTTTGTATACCGTGAAATGAAAGGCTCAATGGCAAATATAGAGGCAATGTTCGCCCTGCTGCGCCAAAAAGCCACCATCACTGACATCGAAAATGCGCCAGACTTGCAATTAAGCGAAGGTCGCATCGAGCTCGAAAACATCAGTTTTCACTATCAAAGCGAGCGCCCTATTCTCAACAATATCAGCTTTAAGGTCGGCGCTAATCAGAAGGTCGCCATCGTCGGCAGCAGCGGGGCCGGCAAGTCGACCTTGTTGAAATTACTGTTTCGCTTTTACGATGCTAGTTCCGGTCGAATTCTTATCGACGGACAAGATATTAAACACGTCAATCAGTCATCGCTGCGACGCGCACTCGGTATCGTGCCCCAAGACACCGTATTATTTAATCAGTCCATTCTCGAAAACATTCGCTATGGCCGAATCGACGCCAGCGACGACGATGTTTATAAAGCCATCCGCATGGCCCATCTTGAAGACTTTATTGCACGCCTTCCCAAAGGGGTAGACACACTGGTCGGTGAGCGTGGCCTAAAATTATCTGGGGGCGAAAAACAGCGCGTTGCCATCGCCCGCGCGCTCCTAAAACAATCGCCCATTATGATTTTTGACGAAGCCACTTCCTCCCTCGACAGCGCCTCAGAGCGCTTAATTCTAGAGGCGATCCGCGACATCGCCCGCGAACACACCATGCTGGTAATCGCACATCGCTTGTCGACGGTAGTCGATGCCGATCATATCCTGGTATTGGAGCAAGGCGAGATTATCGAGCAAGGCACACACGCCAAACTACTCGAACTCAATGGCCAATACGCCCATCTTTGGTCTTTACAACAACGTGAACGGGCTTTAACAAGCGATTAGACAACTCTTCACCTTATCTGTGATTGCCAGCCTCCCCAGACTCTTATAGTCTGATGCAGTAAAACACAATAAGGAAAAAACATGCAGCAGCTATCCGGCCAAGACGCCATGTTCATTCATACCGAGACCGCGGGAATGCCGCAGCATATCGGAATCATGAGCATTTATGATCAGTCCACCGCGCCTGACGGCATAGTCCGTTTCAAGCAGATTTTGCAATTACTGGAAAGCCGCTCACATCTGTCGCCAATATTTAATCGGCGACTTCGCAAAGTGCCAATGGGCCTAGACCAACCCTATTGGGAAGACGTAGAACACCCCGACATAGAGGCCCATGTTCACCACATCGCCCTCCCCAAGCCGGGCGACTGGCGACAGCTCTGTATTCTTGCCTCACGTATCCATGCGCGCCCCTTAGACATGAGCAAACCCCTTTGGGAAATGTATGTCATCGAAGGACTAGACAGCGTCCGCAATCTACCTAAGGGCTGCTTTGCCGTCATCAGCAAAGTGCACCACGCGGCGATGGACGGTGCCACCGGCGCGCGCTTTATCCCCCTGCTACACGACCTCAGCCCAGAAATTGCCGATGCCGGCTACACCTCGACCAAAGTTATACAAAAATACACCGACGGCCACATGTTGAGCAAAGCCCTACTCAACAACCTTAAGAAGCCCATGCAAGCGGTTAACCTAATTGGCAGCGCCTTTCCCACCTGGCGCCGAATTCGACGTGGCAAGAAAGAGCAGGACTTCGCCACACTAGAAGACAAACAAAAAACCATTTTCCAAGGCAAAATTTCACCCCATCGCGTGTGTGACTCCGTGCCCTTCGCTTTTGAAGATGTCCGCGCCATCAAGAACACCGTTGCCGGTGCCACTATTAACGACGCCATGCTCTGCATCGTGTCTGGCGGTTTGCGCAAATACCTCGCAGCCAAAAATGCGCTGCCGGAAAAAACCTTGGTCAGCGGCTGCCCCATCGATGTTCGCAGTGACAAAGAACACAGCAGCGGCGGGAATATGGTCGGCTTTATGACAGTATCACTGCACTCCAATATCGAAGATCCCAAGCTCAGACTAAAAGCGATTCACGACGCGTCGATGAGCAGCAAAGCCTATGCAGACGCGCTAGGACCTCGCATGGCAGTCGACGTAACCAATGTGCTTCCCGGCGGCATGCTGTCACTCGCGCTGCGGGCGGCATCGGCAACAGGACTCACCGAAGCGGCGGTTATCTTCAACACCGTGGTCACCAACGTTCCTGGGCCCACCCAGCAGCTGTATTTCTGCGGTGCCAAAATGGTCGATGGTATGAATTTCGGCCCGCTACTCCCCAACGTCGGCTTGTTCCAAATTATCTATAGCTCGGTGCTAAACAAGGTTGGCACTATCTCTATTTCATTTACCGCCTGCCGCAAAATGCTGCCGGACCCCGAGTTTTACTCTGAGTGTTTGCAAGCGTCTTTCGACGAATTAAAAGCTGCCTGCCTTGGCGAAGTAAGTCAAAGTAACACCGCAAGCTAACGAAAACGCGCTTGCGACAATGGGAAAGGCTGAATAAGCTGGTGGGCAAACCAAACACACTTGCCCACCCAGGAAGGGATTTCGCCGACCATGAACGATAGCCACGACCTGCGCCTGATAATTGAATCCCGCATTCCCGTCATCGTCATTGAAACCTGGGAAGAAAAGCGCGCCTTAACACTGCTCTCTAAACTTGGCATTCAACTGGGGTTACCGGTGTTTGCATGGTCGATTACCGAGGGTCTACGGCGCAGCGATTACGATCAAGCCGCGAATCAGCCCCTAACCGCCGAGCCCGAAGCGGCGCTCAAACATATCCGCAGCGGAAAGCTCGCGGGTATTTATACGCTCTGTGATATCCATCCTTTTTTAAATGATGAACCGCGTATCATCCGTCTCATAAAAGACATCGCATTAGACGCCGAGGAAACCGGCCAAACGCTAATCTTAGTAAGCCATGCCATCGACATTCCCAGCGAATTCAAACGCCATAGCGCGCGCTTTAACTTATCGATGCCAGAAGACCACAAATTACGCGCCGCAGTTTACAAAGAAGCGCAAGAGTTCACCGCTAGCAAAGGCCGCAAAGTCAAAACTGACCGCGACGCGCTAGATAAACTCATTAGCAATTTGCGCGGTCTTCCACTGGAAGACGCAAGAAAATTGGCCCGTGGCGCTATTTTTCAAGACGGCGCCATCACCCATTCCGACATCACCGCGGTGAACAAAGCCAAATTCGAATTGCTCGATATGGATGGCGTTTTAAGCTTTGAATACGACACCGCCGACTTCGCCCACGTCGGCGGCCTATCTAAATTAAAGGACTGGCTGAGCAAACGAGAACAGGCATTTAACCAGCACGGCGACGACGCCCCCAAAGGCATTATGCTAGTAGGCGTGCAAGGTGGTGGTAAAAGTTTGGCGGCAAAAGCGGTCGCGGGGCTCTGGGGTTTACCCCTGCTACGCATGGATATGGGCGCGCTCTACAATAAGTTTTTCGGTGAATCGGAACGCAATGTGCGCGAGGCCCTGGCGCTGGCAGAAACCATGTCACCCTGTGTGTTGTGGATCGACGAAATTGAGAAAGGCATCGGCAGTGACACCCACGACGGCGGCACCTCGCGCCGCATACTCGCTACATTATTAACGTGGATGGCAGAGCACAAGCAGGCGGTATTTGTTGTCGCCACAGCCAACGACATTCAACGTCTGCCACCTGAACTCATCCGCAAAGGCAGACTCGACGAAATATTTTTTGTGGATTTGCCAAGCGAAAAAGTCCGCCAAGACATTTTTGCTATTCATCTTAAAAAGCGCGGTTTCGGACTTAAAGATTTTCGCTGCGCCGAACTCAGCGCCGCCAGCGACGGTTTTACCGGTGCTGAAATTGAACAGGCCATCGTCGCCGCGCGATACTCTGCCAGCGCCCGCAATGAAAACCTAACTACCGCACACATACTGCACGAAATCTCCAGCACCGTGCCGCTGTCAGTCACAATGAGTGAACATATAGACGCTTTGCGGCACTGGTGCCAGAGTCGTGCCGTGGCGAGCGACTAATACATAAGCAAGCCATCGAACTCGAATTACGGCATACTAGCGTCTTCAAAAATTTGCACATTACACGGAATACTCATGCCATTATTGCCCCTCGCTCACCTGCTCTGCCCCATAGACCGGAGCGAGTTACAGCAAGATGGCAATACCTGGCGCTGCCAGAATAATCACTGTTTCGACATTGCCAAAAAAGGTTATGTAAACCTGCTGCCAGTGCAAAATAAGAAATCACTCGACCCCGGTGACAGTAAGGAAATGATTGCGGCACGCCGGGATTTTTTAAATAGCGGCGTCTACCAGCCACTTGCCATCGCGCTGGCAAATACCGTGGCGAGCCTGTGCCACGGGCGCAAGCAGTTAGCGGTATTAGATGCAGGCTGCGGCGAGGGCTATTACCTAAATACGGTCAGTGAAACCTTGATACAAAATGACGCAGCGCTGTGCGCAACGGGCTTAGATATTTCAAAATGGGCGGTGCGCAGTTGCAAAATTCGCAACCCCAATCTCAACGGCCTTGTGGCGAGCAACCGGCAAATACCATTACCAGACCAAAGCCAAGACATTGTGTTATGCACCTTTGGCTTTCCGGTATTCGACGAATTTAAACGTGTTTTAAAACCGAATGGCCATATTGTCATGGCTGACCCCGGCCCCGAACATTTAATAGAATTGCGCAGCCAAATTTACGACACCGTGCGCCGCAATCCGCCGGCCGATATTAGCGCCGCGCTAACGGACGGCTGGCAACTTAGCGACAGCATTAATGTGCAATTTACCAGCGCGCCCCTCAGCGCTGAACAGTTCGAACATTTACTGGTGATGACACCGCATCTTTATCGCGCCAGCCGTGAAGGTCGCGAACGCGCAGCGAAATTACAAAATATTGCTATTAGCGGCGACGTGCTCATTCGCGTAATTAGCCAAAGTCACTAAACTGACAATGCAGTTTCAATGATTGACGTGTCGAAGAGAACGTCGGTGCGGCTATCTGAAGGGAGTTATTTAAACTAATATAAAATGCATCCAAAGCTATCGAACTAGCTTTGGATGCAAAACGTAAACTAGATTACGTTGCGTGCAATGATCATACGCTGAATTTCACTGGTACCTTCGTAAATACTGGTAATACGCACATCACGCGCCAAACGCTCCAGTGGGTATTCGCGGTTATAACCATTGCCACCTAAGATCTGTAAACCGGTGTAACAGGCGCGGTTCGCCGCCTCAGTGGCAAACAATTTCGCCATCGAGGCCTGCTTGCCAAAATCGCCACCGCTCTCTTTAGTAAACGCAGCCTGCATTAACAGCAAACGCGCCGCTTCCATGTCGGTATAGGCATCTGCCAACATCCACTGCAAACCCTGGAAATTAGAAATAGCCTGACCAAACTGCTGGCGCTCTCTAGCGTAGTCCCGCGCGTAGTCCAGGGCGGCCTCACCCAAACCCAGCGCCAGCGAACCGACGCCGATGCGCCCACCAGCAAGCTCGCCCAAGGCCACTTGATACCCGCGATTTACGGTGCCCATAAGCGCCGAAGCGGGAATGCGGCAGTCATCAAAATATACAGGGTTGGTCGCAGAGCCTTTTTGCCCCATTTTCTCTTCAGCGGGACCGACACTAAGGCCAGCCGTTTCACGCTCAACTAGGAAGCACGAAATGCCTTTGCCACGCGGGGCGTCTTTATCCGTCACCGCCCATACCACAAAAACACCAGCGTACTCTGCACTAGTAATATAGGCTTTTGAGCCATTCAGAACCCAGCTATCGCCATCGCGCACTGCAGTGGTTTTCATGCCTGAAGGATCTGAACCTGCACCTGATTCTGTTAAGCAAAAACCGGCCGCCAGATATTCACCGGAGCAAATTTTTGGCAAGTAGGTGCTTTTCTGATCCTCACTGGCAACCGCTTGAATGACTTCGGCGACCATATTGGTTACCGAGACCGTCACGGCCGTGGAAGCACAACCGCGCGCCAAACCGGTAATAGCAAGACTGAAAGCAATGGTGCCCGCCTCAGTGCCGCCATAGTCGGCACCGACGTTTAGCCCCATAAATCCGAGATCGGCAAGCTTCTTAAGATTAGCTAAGAATTCGTCTTTGCCTTTGCCTTCATCCAATTTAGCGGCGTTTGGCACTAGCTCTTTGGCCGCAAAGTCAGCTGCGGTTTGCTGAATAAACTGCTGCTCTTCAGTAAGATTTAAATTCATTGCACTTGGCCCTGCTAATTGAAAATTGAAGACAAAATAATAAAAATCTGAATCCTGGAAGCGCTCGGCGCTTCCAGGTATTGAGCGCTAAATTACATACGCTCAATGATGATGGCTGGCGCCATGCCGCCGGCAGTACACATGGTAATTAGACCGCGCTTTAAATTGCGACGCTCTAATTCATCCAATACTGTGCCGATCAGAATAGAGCCAGTGGCACCAATCGGGTGACCTAAAGCCATTGAACCGCCGTTAACATTGATCTTGTCGCGGTCAATATTTAACTTGCGAATAAAGCGCTCAAGCACCACGGCAAACGCCTCGTTAACTTCAAACAAGTCGATATCATCAACTGTCAAACCGGCTTTCTTGAGCACTTTTTCAGCAGCGGCAACAGGCGCATTGAGCATTAGGGTTGGGCAATCGCCCATGTTTGCCATGGCCAATACTTTAGCCCTTGGCTTCCATCCCTGTTTGGTCGCGTACTCTGGTGAGGCTAATAGAATTGCCGCCGCACCATCGACCACACCCGATGAATTACCTGCGTGGTGAACGTGATTTATTTCAATGCCAGGATATTTTTTCTGCATTAACTTGCGGTAGGTTAAGCCATTTTCGTCCAGCTCTTTATCCGCCAGCGCGGGGAAAGAAGGCTTGAGTTGCGATAAGGACTCAAACGTGGTGCCCGGGCGGGGAAACTCTTCTTTATCCAAGGCCAAGCTGCCATCTTCATGATAAACAGGTACAACGCTTTTCTTGAAGTAGCCATTCTCGATAGCGTGGGCAGCGCGCTGCTGGCTCACTACCGCCAGCCTATCCAAGGCTTCACGATCTATGCCTTCGAGTGTTGCAATCGTATCCGCACAAACACCCTGGTGGCTTTGTGGGTGACTTTCACGCAAACGCAAATTGCCACTGTCCATAATTTCCGGCAAGCCATTGTCGTGACCGTAGCTCGACATCATCTCAGCACCACCAGCAATCACCACGTCTTCCATGCCAGACATGATCGACGCCGCTGCGATGTTCACACTGGTAATACCGGAACCACAAAAGCGGTCCAGGGTGACGCCACTGGAGCGGATATCAAAACCGGCATCCAATGCCGACATGCGGCCCATGTCGCCAGCGTGACGACCGCGCTGACAGCTAGTGCCCCACACCACGTCATCGACGTCTGCGGTATTCAAATTATTACGTTCAACAATCGCTTTAAGCACACAGGCGCCCAATTGCTGGGGGTGAATTTCTGCCAATGCACCCTTGCCTAATTTACCTATGCCACGCGGGGTACGGCAGGCGTCTATAATCCATGCTTCACTCATTTTAAAATCCTCTGTTTTAGCGGCCTAGTATTTACATCAGCCAGTATTTTCGATTTACGGTAAAACACCTTGCTCGGCAAGCTGCGTTATTTGTTCACTGCTGTATCCCAAACCGCTTAATACAGCGCTGGTATTACTTCCCGACGCTGGCGGCGAAGCCGGTACCGACGGTGCGGTACGGCTGAATTTTGGTGTTGGCGCCGCCTGTAAGATACCGTCAGTGTGAAGGTAGCTTTGACGGAATTTATTATGCGGGTGCTCTGGCGCCTCGCTCATAGAAAGGATTGGCGCAAAGCACACATCGCTGCCCTCCATGATCGCGCACCACTCATCGCGGGTTTTATTTTTCATTACCGCACTGAGTTTTGCCTTTAATTCCGGCCACTTTGATTCATCGCTTTGTGAGCTAAACTCACTGGCATCCAGTTCGGCTTTTTCCAGTAGTATCTGAAAAAATTGCGGCTCTAAAGAACCAATCGACACGTATTTGCCGTCGGCGGTTTCGTAGCTGTCGTAAAAATACGACGCACCATCGAGCAAATTTACACCGCGCTCATCACGCCAGCGGTCACTCGCCATCCAGGCGTACATCATGTGCATTAAGGCCGCGGAACCTTCAACCATCGACACGTCCACAACCTGACCTTGGCCGGAGCGCGACGATTCAAAAATGGCGCACATCAAGCCAAAGGCGAGGAACATGCCGCCGCCGCCAAAATCACCGACTAAATTCAACGGCGGCACCGGTTTTTCACCCGCTCGACCAATGCTGTGCAAGGCGCCAGACAGCGAAATATAATTGATGTCGTGGCCTGCAGCCTGCGACAAAGGGCCGGTTTGACCCCAGCCGGTCATGCGCCCGTAAACGAGCTTTGGGTTCCGCGCCATGCAGTCTTCTGGACCGATACCCAAACGCTCCGCAACACCTGGGCGAAACCCTTCGATAAGCGCATCTGCTGTCGCACAGAGCTTTAACACAATCTCCACGCCCTCAGCCGACTTTAAGTTGACCGCGATGGATTTCTTACCGCGCTCACTGACCTCTGCAGGCCGCGCTTTAGAGGAGGTTTTACGGGTAATAGAAATAACTTCCGCCCCCATATCCGCCAGCATCATGCCGCAAAATGGCGCGGGGCCGAGGCCTTCAATTTCTATTACACGCAAGCCAGTCAAGGGGCCCATATTTACTCTCCTGCTATTCCAGCAATTCGACAAGCAAAGACTTATTTAGGCTGCATACGCAGACCGGCATCCATACGAATGCACTCGCCATTGATGTAATCGTTTTCGATGATACTGGTGACCATATGCGCAATTTCATGTGCGCGACCAAGACGCTTAGGAAATAGTGGCGTGCTGCTCAGGGCTTGATAAACAGGCGCTGGCAACGACTCAAACATGGGGGTATTGATCAAACCCGGGGCAATGGTATTCACCCGAATCCCCACGGTTGATAAGTCACGCGCAATGGGCAGAGTCATGCCCACAATTCCGCCTTTACTCGCGCTGTATGCAGCTTGACCAACCTGGCCTTCAAAGGCGGCAACAGAGGCCGTGTTCACAATCGCACCACGAACGCCGTCTTCATTGTCTGGCGTATTCTTAGCCATTTGCTCTGCGCATAAACGCAACACATTAAAAGTGCCGGTTAAATTTACCGCCAAGGTTTTTTGCCACAAATCCAAGGGGAATGGGCCGTCTTTACCCAAAGTTTTGCTGCCGGTCGCAATACCCGCGCAGTTCACACAAATATGAATGGCGCCAAATGCGGCCATCGTGGCGTTTACACCGGCTTGAACCGACTCTTCGCTGGTCACGTTCACGTCGGCAAACATAACCGCCTCGCCCAACTCGGCAACGACTGCCTCGCCCGCCGCTGCGTTCATATCGAATATCGCCGCCTTAGCGCCAAGGCTCACTAGACGCTTAACAATCTCTAACCCCATGCCCGACGCACCACCGCTGACAACTGCGACTTTTCCTTTAATATCCATTACTTTCTCCAAATGAGGGTAGGGACCGCACACCGCGGCAAAAAAATAGACTTGTGCGCAATACTCCACCTCTATCGCAAGCAATACAATGACGCAAAAGAAGACAAAAATAGACATATTGTTATAATGCGGTTTCACGCTAACTTGAGCCTAATACGGTGCGATCTCCGACTATCTCAATCTACTTTATTCAGGCCTGCCTAAAGAACTTAGAGCACAGGCCCGATATGCAGCGGGAGCTGCTGGCCAAAAATCATATTTCACCGCAAATTTTGCAATCGACTACCGCGCGTGTACCCGCAGAGAACTACGCAAACCTGCTCCGCGACACCATGCAGGAAATGGACGATGAGCTAATGGGCTACGGTAGCCTGCCCCAAAAATTAGGTTGCTGGACTACGATGGTGGAGCTAGCGGCCAACTCAAATAACCTCGGCGAGGCCTTAAAAAAACTGACGCGATTTTATCGCCTGATAACCTGGGGCATAGAAACAAGGCTTAACAGGGACGACGGTGGCAATGCATTCCTGTCGCTAAATCACAGCAATCAACAAGATCACCCGGCACAGTTTGACCCCTATTTGTATGAATCCTTTTTGTTCTACATCCATCGCACCACCAACTGGCTAATTGGACGCCAAATTCCACTGCACGCGGTAGATTTTTGCTTTGCGGAAACAACACACCGCTCGGTGTATTGGGATATGTATTTTTGCAAAGATATTTATTTTCAGCAGCCGGTATCCCAGCTGCGTTTCTCAGCAAGCATGTTAGATTTACCCGTGACAAAGTCGGCACAGGCAATTAACGCCTTTCTCAACCACGTTAACCAAGCCATGATCACCCAAGTCTACGCCCAAAAAAGCTGGCACTATAGAGTGAGCACACAACTGGAGTCGCGACTCCAAAGCAACCCTTCGTTCAGCGAATTCGCCAAAGGATTTAACGTACACCCACACACATTGCGCAACTATCTGCGCGACGAAGGCTTTCAATACCAGGAAATAAAAGACCGGGTGCGTCGTGACAGCGCTATTTTCTACCTGAGCTCACAGGGTAAAAGTGTCGAAGAAACCGCCACCCTCACCGGCTTCTCTGAAGCGAGCGCCTTTATTCGCGCCTTCAAAAAATGGACTGGGAATACGCCGATTCACTATAAACGCACATCATAATTAGTAACCACGCCCAGCCGGTTTTTTTATAGCCGGCCTTTATATACAGTATTTAATGACTGAATTTCTGTCGATATGACCGTGGCGTCAGACCCGTTTTACGCTGAAATAAACGATTAAACGAACTGATATCCGCATAACCAATACGTCGCATTATTTGCTCAGACGACATGCCGGTGCTTTCCAATAGTTTTTTAGCCGCTTCAATACGCAAATTTTGCAAATAGCTATTGGGTGTATCACCCACCGCCTCTTTAAAACGTCGCATCAATGTTCTGGAGCTGACATGGCATTGCATGGCAAGGGCATCCAAGGAAAACGGAGACGTGAGATTTTTTTCCAGATGGTCCTGCGCCGACAGCACCAGAGCATCACTGTGCTCCTTTTGCCTTGGCAATATTAAATACGGTGTTTGCTGGGTTAAATTGGTATCGACCAATAATGTTTTGGCGCATAAAGACGCCACGGCTTTACCCATGTAGCGCTCAACTAAAATTAATGCTGTGACCATTTCAGCGCCATTTGCACCGCCAGTTATTAGACGTTTTTCATCGACGACTAACTCGCCCGCGCGCAATTCAATATCGGGGTAACGCTGCCCAAACTGTTCCGCCAACCACCAGCTCGTGGTGGCAGCCAAACCATTCAACAAACCCGTTTCTGCCAATACGAAACTACTCGTACAATGGGCGCAAATAATACAACCATTGGTGTACTGGCGACTGAGCCAGCTCACAATAGCGCTCATCGCCAACAATTTGTGACTGAAGGCTTTGCCGCCTGGGTAATTCATCGCAGGTAGAACAATGATACTTCCTTCGTCGAGGTCTACTAAGGCGCCGTCGACGGCAACCCGCAACCCCGAAGCGGTTCTAACCGGCGCACCGTCCTCGGATAAGACTTGCCACTCAAAAACACCTTCCTGCCGTTTGTACTGCTCACGCCAATGGGAGTTTGCGACTAAATATAAATCCTGTGGGTTGGCCAAGCTTCCCGCATAGCAATCTTCATACGCTAGCACATAGACCTTAGGCATTTTTCACTCCACTATGCTCAACACCATCTCAAGCCCAAGTGTCACTATCAACGTATTTAATGTCAATACAGACACTACCCCGCGCCGGCGTAAGCCTATAAAGTACGCTTTCCAAAAAAGCCTTCCAAGAAGAGTATTACGACTATGTCCCTCCCCGAACTGCTAAAAAATCGACTGCAATTGCCCGCTGTTGCGGCCCCCATGTTCTTGGCATCTGGCCCAGAGCTGGTCATCGAAACCTGCAAGTCCGGTATGGTTGGCTCTTTTCCCGCATTGAATCAGCGCAGTAGTGAAGGGTTTGAAGAGTGGCTCAACACCATAAATACAGCGCTGGCAAAATATGAGCAAGAAACGGGTAAAAGAGCGGCACCGTTTGCGGTGAATCTGATCGTCCACAAAACCAATCCTCGCCTTGAGGCAGACCTCGCCTTATGTGTAAAACATAAAGTGCCGATGATTATTACCTCGCTTGGCGCAGTTAAAACAGTAATTGATGCAATTCACGGATATGGCGGCTTGGTATTCCACGACGTCATCAATGCACGTCACGCACGCAAAGCAGCGGACGCAGGCGTAGATGGCTTGATCACCGTTTGCGCAGGTGCAGGTGGCCACGCGGGCAGCACCAACCCCTTTGCACTGGTCGCAGAGATACGTGAATTCTTCGACAAGACGCTTTTGCTAGCGGGTGCTATTTCAAAGGGTAGTGATATTGCCGCCGCACGCATGATGGGCGCCGACCTCGCCTATATGGGCACACGGTTTATCAATACCCAAGAAAGTTTGGTACAGCCTGAATACAAGCAGATGATCGTAGATTCCATGTCCAGTGACATCGTCTACACGCCAAATATCTCAGGGGTATTCGCCAACTTCCTCAAGCCCAGCATTGTGAACGCGGGACTAGATCCTAACAATCTGGAAGCTAAAACAGATATCGATTTTGGTGAAGAGTTAGAGGTAGATGCTGACCACAAAGACGGAGACAAAGCGGGCGGCGCATGGAAGCAAATTTGGTCTGCGGGCCAAGGCGTTGGCGCGATACACAATATTCCAACAACAGCTGAACTGGTGTCGACGTTGATAGCGGAATATCAAAGCGCGGCAACAGCATTTAATAAGCCATACTAATATGTAGCTTAACAACGCGCGGTGCCTCTATCTCGGCACCGCGTATTTCAACCCCGCCCCACAAACTGTAATGTGATGGTTACGGCTATTTCTTCAATCACTTAGCTTCAAGCGCGCATCTTTTAAACAACTCGCGAACGCAACTCACAGCCTTACTGCCTAATAAGTTAAATCAGCGATCTATTGCTTAACAATAAGCTCAATTTCCAGCCGCTTTTGCGCGGCGAGTGAATTGCTGACAATACAAATTTTCTCTGCTTTAGCCAGCAGTGTTTCTGCTTTCTGGCGCGAGGCCTCTGAATCTATGGTCAGAGCGACTTTCGTAACAATCTCGGTAAATTGCATTGTCCGCTCGACCTTATCGAGTACGCCGTCTGTCGTGCAACGGATGGCCTGCCATTCCAGCTTCGCGATAGAGGCAACCGTTCGAAATGATAAAACAAAGCAATTCGCCGCCGCGGCCAATAATAACTCCTCCGGCGACCATTTATCGCCCGGACCACCAAATTGGCTCGGTGCATCAACGTCTAATGTAGGTAAATGATCGGCAGAGACCTGCAAATGGTTTTCTGGCTTCGCGTTGACAACAACTGAATAGTGATGGGGCAAATTTTCCATTGGGTCATTCCTTTTTCAGTAATATGGCTAGATTGAAAATAGTGCCGGTATACCAGCGCCCTGCCTCTGACACCACATTCTATGATGCCAAGTAAGAAAGACACAGTGATTCCTGCAGGTCACCACCGCATTTATTTCTCAAACGATGCTCATCGACAGTTAGGGGTACACAATCGCTATAAACCACAGCAGCTGAAAAAGGTTTATATTTACATAAAATAAAGTATTTTCCAGCATATGCAGGCTTTCTGGTCGCGATTCAGTCTATAGTTAGCAATGCAGATACTGGTGCTTGAGAACAACGTGACGCACCATTTTAAAAGATGAGACGCAGATACAAGCGATGCCAACATTCTCAAAAAATTTACTCGCCGCCGCGATCATGAGCAGTCTACTGGCCTGCTCCAACACCGGCACCAACGACGCTACTCAACTTGATATCCAGCCCCCCCGCGCTGAAGAAGTTACCGCGCTATTACATCTCAAGAACGGCGGTGAAAACGTTGATGTTAGTGTATATCCCGAAGACAACATACTCGCACTCAATGCAGAAATGCGCTACTTCGTAGAAGAAAATGTACCCGCCGCTCTGTCGCCACGCGCCCGCTTAAGCTATCTGCTAGACAGCATGATCAGACCCTCCCAGCTAGGCCTTGAATATGACCCCGGCATTACCCTCAACGCGACGGAAACATTTCAACAGCGCACCGGAAACTGCCTATCACTAACGTCACTATTTATTGCCCTTGCGAGAGAGGCAAAGCTAAATGCCTATTACAACGAGGTCACTATTCCGCCAAGCTGGGATATGGTTAGCGACAACAGCATGGTGTTCTACAAGCACATCAATGCCATCGTTGACTTTGGCAATGGCGACAAAGAAGTAGTCGACCTCAGTGTCGACAATTATGAATACCACTACCCCCAACATCAGGTGAATGAGCAGCAGGCCGCCGCACAGCATTACAATAATCGCGGCGCAGAGTTTCTCAACAGCGGCGAAAATGACAAGGCACATCTGTATTTTAGACGCGCGCTCTTTCTCGACCCGAAAGCGGGGCATATCTGGGGGAATTTAGGTACCTTACTTCGCCGACAAGGCCGCACTCACGATGCAGAAATTGCCTATCGGCATGCGCTAACCCTCAATGCCAACGACCAAGTAGCTATTAGCAACCTCGGACGTCTTTATAGTGAGCAAGGTCAACACGCAGAAGCACGAAAACTGGAGATAATTGCTGAGAACTTTCGAAAACAAAATCCATTTTTACTCTATAGCTATGCAAAGGCTGAGTATGAAAAAGGGGCTTACGAAGAAGCACTAGATTTAATCCAGCAGGCTATTAAGCTGCGCAAAGATGAATATCGATTTTATAGATTTGCATCTCTAATCTATTTTCGCCAAGGAAATTTAATTCGTGCCCAGCAGTTTTCTGATAAAGCCAGCAGACTTAAGCTGAGCTCAGAATAAGGTATTAACAGACACAAAAAAGGCGCCAACCGGCGCCTGATTTTGCAAATCCTTTGCTAAAAACGTTTAAGAATTTATTAGTATTTCCAGCTCAGGCTTAAACCCACGCTAGTACCGACTTCTTGCTCAAGAATTTTGACGTTAGTACCGCTGCTATTCTTTTGCTCAAACTCGCGGCTTGAATCCAATAGATTCGTTACCTTGACTTTAAGTGAAAGATTTTCAGTTGGGTAGTAATTGTAAATTACATCCAGCGAGCCAAACGGCTGCTCAAACGCATCGTCATTACCCGAAGTACCAGCAAAGAAAATACGCTCACTAGATATGTTGTACAGTATAGATGCACTGTGACGTTCATCTGGCGAATCGTATCCCAATGACGCGTTAACAACATATTTAGAGTGCCCGGTTAGGCGACGATCCGTATTAGTCACTTCATTGTTACTAGTGATGGCAATTTCCGAATCACTCAAGGTTACGTTACCCGAAAGGAACAAGCCCGCCGGTAATGTTTTAAGGCCCTCAAATTCAACGCCGTACACTTCACCCGAATCGCCGTTGATGTAACGCAATACCGTGTCATCATCTGAACCAGCGCCCTCAACCTGCTCAATCGGCCGTTCTAGATCTTTGTAAAACAGCGATACCGTGAAGTTATCACCGCCGTCATAATAGAACTCACCACGCAAATCGAAGTTACTAATATCCGTTGTTTGTAACCCTGGGTTACCAAAAACCCGGACATTTAGCTCGGGATCAATATATGCGACATCCGCTAACTCACGAAGATCAGGACGAACTACCGTCTCACTCGCACTAAAGCGAATTTGAAACTCATTGGCACCCAGCAAGCTCATACCCGAATAAGTCACGGCAAAACTTGAGTAGATATCATCATTCTGAACAGCAAACTTCTGATTGGGATCTTGCAACTGCTCAATTAACTGCTGATTAAACACACCGGTAAAATCGAGAAGGTTCACCGGCAACACAGCCTGCTGATACTCCTCCCAACGGGCGCCCAATGTAATGCGCCACTCTTCAGTCATCCGAAAATCTAAACCGCCGTATACCGCCCCTATCTTCTGAGCAGCAACGTAACTTTCATTACCGAATCCAGATCCCATCGCAAGATCAAAAACATTATTTAAGTCATTGATTCGCTCATCGGTGAATACCGTTTGCGGGGTACCGACCGTGGCATTCGTACCGATGTTCGCGGTATAGCCGTAGTACTCTCGAGTTTTTTCTGAGTTCCACCAACCACCAGAAACGATAAGTTCGCGACCGTCAATATCGATTGGTAATTCAGCACGCCCACCCCAGCTCTCCACATTATCTTCCAATGCCAGAAACTCAAACTGGCCAGCGGTAGACGACTGTGAAATGAAAGGGGTTTCTGGCGATGTGTTTCTATCGATAGAACCGGAAAAACTCGTCGCATTGGGAACATTTGTTGTGGCTTGAGCATCCGAGTAAAACCATTCAAAGCTCAACATTTCAAGCACTGGCACTGGCGAGAATTCGCCCAAACGATGGCTACCCGAAACTTGCGTCAGCTCGAGCTCGCGCTCTTCTAAGCGAGTATCATAATTAACTCTGGGACGGTTTTCTGATGCGGGATTATTGCTAGAAAATCCAGAGGTAATACTCGCCTCGTCAGCGTCGTTTTGGATAACATAATGACTCAGCTGTATTGTATTATCTTCGGCGTACTCCGCGCCCAATACAATTGCCAAGGTTTTTCGCAGTTCGTAAACAGTCCGCTGAGACTCAGAGAAGTTATCGCTCGGATTACCGATACTACGTTTAATCTGATTTTTATTACGATATTCTTCATCGTAACCCCAATTTAAGGACGCGCCGAGTACTAAGTCGTCACTCACATCCCACGCGTTGCCAAGATCAATTTTGATATCACGATCAGGATCTAGCTTGCCTTGGTTTAATGCCACATTGCGATTTAAAGATAGAATTAAATCGCGCTGCACTTGCTCCGCTTCTAAACGACTAATAGCGTTACCAGCGGCATTCTCAATATCAAAGATGTTGCTTTGCGACAAATCGCCTTTATATCGACTAATTGCGTTTGTTAACGCCTGCGGCATTGATCCCGAATTATCGGAATAGGTTAATCCGTCATCACTTTCGGTATTAAATCCGGTACCAATGCTAAGTGCTGCAACAGGCCCGCTTGGCACACTTCGAGTCCGAATATCAATCGCACCACCGCCAAAGTTAGCTGGCAGTTCCGGTCCCCACGATTTTTGAACCTTCAGAGATTCAACAATGCTTGAAGGGAACAGATCCAAAGGAATAACGCTACGCGCCAAATCAGGCGACGGCACGGCCGCACCATTAACTGTTACGTTGCTATAGCGCTCGCCAAGACCACGTATATAAATAAATTTACTGTCTACTAAAGTAACACCGGTTACTCGACGCAAAGCAGCTCCAATGGTTGAGTCACCGGCACGTGCGATGGCTTCAAAACCCAGAAAATCAGCCGAATAAGGTAATTCCAGGCGCTCATCAGTCAAAGAGGCAGCAACACTCTGTAATCGACCGACCACGACCACTTCCTCTAGCGAAGCCGGCGAGAATTGCTCGCTGGTATCTACGGCGACGCTCTGAGCCAAAGCCGTGCTGATCAGTCCGCTGCTTGCCACTGCTACGGCTATAGAAAGCTGCTTTCGCGCAAATCGTTTAATTAGCATAATCAAAATCCTAAGTGCTCAGGAAAATGCCCTCACGAGCGGAGGGCGTTCTAGCGCTGTACTTGCGGGTCGCAACCCGCATTTCCTGTGAAACAGGTATTACTTTTAATACTTAGGGATTAAGAGGAGCGCTTAAACCTACAGTCCAGCCAGCCAACCAGTCGTCGCCAGCATTTGCGCCACCGAGGTAGCTTGGTGTTTCAAAGTAAGCGTCAACCGCAGCCACATCGGTAAGTTGGGTTGCTTGGTCGAACACTGCGGTGCCATCAGCTTTAGTCAAAGTTGCAGCCGTTTTGTAACCTCGGCTACCAACACCACCAACAATCAAACTTTGCGCTGGAATATCGGCGCCACTTATAACCACGTTATTAACGTTGCTGTTTGCAGGTGTATCCGCATTACCACCACCAGCCAACCAATTGTTAATATCGAACATATCAACTCTGTTGCTTGCTTTCGTAGGCTCGCTACAAGCTATTAGGTTACTGCTTGCCTTACTTACACCGTCCTGCGCCGCTTTAATCGTTTGTGGACCTTCCGTGTTATCTAACTCAAAGCACTCGTTACTTGCCATGTTTACTGCGTTAGAGGTAACAATAGAGTTGTACATTTGGAAGAAAACGCCTTCGCGAAACAACGGCCCTTCGGAATCACCCTTAGAGGTAGCGTTGACACCACCGTTTTCATCGATACTTGATGTAATACAAGTCATGTTAGAGATGATCATATTAGTCGTTGGTGTAAACGCATCACTACGTCCGCCACCAGTGTTATCGGCTTCAATACAGCGGTTAGCACCTGAGGTGTGAACAACCACAGCGTATTGAATCATGCCGTTATAACCTTCTGAGTAATCGATTGAATCATCACCCACGTTAACAGCGACCAAGTGGTCAATATTCACCGCACCACCAAAAAACTCGAAGCCATCATCTTGCGAGGTATAGGCTTGTAGGTAGCTAAGAGTTGTACCACTGCCAACACCGTTAAAGGTAAATGCGTTAAGCTCGTTACCGTCGACAACCTCGAAACCTGCGTGCTTCACAACCACATATTTCATTACACCAGAGCTCTCAGCGTTGTTGTTACCACCGTAGGTCGCTGGCTGCCCCTCTGCTTCTTGGTTACAGTTATGCGGGTTATTCGCAGTGGCAGTGAAATCACTAACCGCACCTGTACCTGAACCAGTTGCAGTACCGTCATGACACTTGTTAGTCATACCGTTACCGTTGATTTGAATACCGCCCCACAGACCGCGATCATCTTCAGTCGCAACGCCATCAATATCTTCGTCGGCAGTGAACGTGATCGGTGCGCCCTCAGTACCGTTTGCAAAAATTTGCGAACCGCGGGTAATACGCACATAGCTATCTGGACGTTTAAACACCATGGTGACGCCAGCTTCAATATTTAACTTTGTGCCTTCGCCTTCTTGCAAAATTGGCGTACCTGATGCGGCCGCTTGGCTATCTACGTCCTCACCAATAAAGAGGCTGTCGGCAAATTCATGCACGCCGGAGATCGCAGAGAAAGTCACTTCGTCAGCAGTGATCGGATTCGTAGAGCTAACAAAGTTGGCAGAATAAAAGCAATCTGCACCCACTACCTGACCTTGGAATGTGTTGCCATTCTTAACATAAGACGCACACGGATTATTGTTGTTGCCACCGCTGTTATTCGAGCTATTATCTTGACTATTATCAATATTAGTAGGGCTTAAATTAATATCGCCGCCACCGCCACAAGCAACAAGCAGTAGGGCTGATGACATTGCTGTCAGTGCAAAAAGCTTTTTCATATTTACTATCTCCGAAACCAACTCTAAGGATTTTCTAGGATTGAATTTATGTAGCGTATGGTAGGGAGACTTGGTGACAGATATGTGAATAGTATGTTGCAGTTATGTGACACGTTGTGAGCGGAAACACCTTGTTCATTTTTACGTAGAGACTAATAACGCACAGAGAATTAAATAGCGCTATAAAAACCGCCTGGCTAGGAATGCGGAGTACACAAACAAAAATGCCGCTGTAAACAGCGGCATTTTAACTTTCTAGCATCAGCTAAATTGCTTAGCCGAAGGGGTGGCGCAAGACAATTGTCTCTATCCGATCTGGACCAGTAGAAACGATATCGATGGGCACACCGACAATTTCTTCGATACGACGAATATAAGCGCGGGCATTTTCTGGCAATTCAGCTAGGGATTTAGCACCCACAGTCGATTCCGTCCAGCCTGGCATATCTTCGTAGATCGGTGTAATGGTGTTGTAATCTTCACAATCAAACGGTGCGGCGATTGATTCGCCAGCCGGGTTTTTATAATCCACGCACATACGAACGGTTTCTAAGCCATCCAGTACGTCAAGCTTGGTCAGACACAAACCGGTCACACTATTGATTCTGACTGCTTGGCGCAAACCAACGCCGTCAAACCAACCGCAGCGACGCGGACGACCAGTTGTTGCGCCAAACTCATGGCCTTTCTTAGCCAGGTACGCACCAACATCATCAAAGAGTTCGGTAGGAAATGGACCACTACCGACACGGGTGGTGTATGCCTTGGTAATACCCAGTACGTAATCGAGATACAAGGGACCAAAGCCACTACCAGTCGCGGTGCCACCTGCTGTGGTATTCGACGAGGTAACAAAGGGGTAAGTGCCGTGATCGATATCCAGCAAAGAACCCTGCGCACCTTCGAAGAGAATGTTCGCACCCTCTTCGCGGTATTTATGCAGCGCACTGGTTACATCCGTCACCATTGAACGCATTTCTTCTGCCATACGCAGCGCGTCATCAAGGGTCTTTTGATAATCAACCGCCTCAACTTTGTAATATGAGGTCAGCATAAAGTTGTGATATTCCATCACCTCTTTTAGCTTTATCGCGAATCGCTCAGGGTTGTAAAGGTCACCTAAGCGCAAACCGCGACGCGCGACTTTGTCTTCGTAAGCTGGCCCAATACCGCGACCGGTGGTACCAATTTTTGCTTCACCACGCGCCAATTCCCGCGCTTGGTCAAGTGCAACATGGTAGGGAAGAATAAGCGGACACGCTGGACTTAAACGCAGACGTTCGCGCACGGGCACGCCCTTAGCTTCAAGTTCGCCCATTTCTTTTAATAGGGCGTCGGGTGCCAATACCACACCGTTGCCAATCAAGCAGGTCACGCCTTCGCGCAAAATACCCGACGGAATCAAATGTAATACGGTTTTTTCGCCGCCGATAACCAAGGTATGGCCCGCATTGTGGCCACCTTGAAAGCGCGCAACAGCCGTCGCCTGATCTGTAAGTAAATCGACGATCTTGCCTTTGCCTTCGTCGCCCCACTGGGTGCCCAGCACCACTACATTCTTGCTCATATCCGCTTCTCTGGATAAAGGTTAATACACTGACTCACAACCACCGAGCCCAATTAATTCAGCGATACAACACACCACTGTTCTTGCTCTTTGCGAACTACCCTGTCACATGCCGCGTCGGCATCTTGTCCTGGTAAACCGCAAATTACCTTTTCACCCGACTCGCGCAAGGACTGCACAAACTGCCACTGCGCAGGACTCGGGTCGTAAGGTGCAAATATCGCCGCCGGCTCAGTCACCGGAGACAACAAGCCCAATAGAGCTTTTAAATCGATACTAAACCCAGTAGCCGGACGTGCGCGCCCGAATACTTCACCGATGTCGTCATAACGACCGCCCGACGCCAGCGCCTGACCGTGTTCGCGAACCAGTGCGGAAAACACAACGCCCGTGTGGTAGTGATAACCACGCAGCTCGGCAAGGTCAAAATAGAACTGCAAGTCTGGAATACGCAGCGCCAAGGTTTCGGTTAGCTGCTCTAAACTGGCAATCGCCTCAATGGCTTCCGGAATATCAGCAAAAACCTGCCGACCTTTGGCCAGTACATCTTTGCCGCCGTGCAATTCATTTAATGCCAACAGGTGCCCAGCGACACCGTCGCTCACCGGTAAATTCGCCACAAAAGCGCGCAATTCAGTCTTGGCTTTGCGCTGCAATATATCGAAATAACTTGCTTCTTGTTCAGCGTTTAGCGTTGCTGCCTTGATCACCGCACGGTATACACCCACGTGACCGGTATCTAAGGTAATGCCATCAAGTCCGGCAACCCGCAGGGTTTCCAGCATCAGGCAAATGATTTCTAAATCACTTGCTGGGCTGTTATCGCCGTACAATTCAGCGCCCAACTGAATGGGAGAGCGCGAGGCCAATGGCTTTTTAGGTTTGCTATGCAGCACGCTGCCTGCGTAACAAAGCCGGACTGGGCCTTCTCGACCCAAACTGTGCGCATCAATGCGTGCAGCTTGCGGAGTGATATCAGCACGCAAGCCCATCATTCTACCGGTGAGCTGGTCAGTTACCCGAAAGGTCAACAAATCAATGTCGCTACCCAAGCCCACCAATAATGATTCGGTGTATTCCAGCATAGGTGGAATCACCAACTCATAACCCCAGCGTTTATAGAGGTCTAAAAGTTGCCGACGCAGTGCTTCAACCTGTGCCGCTTGTGCGGGCAACAGTTCCTCAACACCGTCCGGGAGTAGCCAACGATCTACCGAAGTCATACGCGATTTTTGCTCTCTTGATCAGCCATCAGACTTTATCGCAGCACACTCAATAAAATGAGGCCCGATAACATACTTATTAAACCGACAATGCGAACAGTTTTAGTGTCCATATCTGCCATCCGGTATGCTAGTAACCGCCATCTTTCTGGACTCAGAAACGGCAGCAAACCTTCAATAATAAGTACCAGACTGAGAGCCACTGACAGTTCCTGCCACATGCGCTTTGCCTGCCACAAACATAAAAAATCCGCGCTGCCCAAAGACGTTTCGGTCTCGGATCAGCCCGGATGTGTGAATGATACCACACTCCCCGCTGTAGCGAGGAGTGAAAGGGTAACTTATCGCTTATCCGCACCCTGCTTCAGGTAACGGAAGAACTCGCTTTTGCTGTCGACGACCAAGAGGTCGCCTTTATTACTAAATGACGCCCGATACGCTTCTAAGCTGCGAACAAAAGCATAAAACTCAGGGTCGGCACTATAAGCCGCGGCGTAGGTGCGGGCTGCTAATGCATCGCCCTCACCGCGCAATACTTGCGCGTCACGGTAGGCGTTTGCACCGATAACAGTGCGCTGACGATCAGCCGTCGCACGAATTTTCTCAGCCAATTCGCGACCAGTAGAGCGATGCTCACGCGCTTCGCGCTCACGCTCAGACTTCATACGATCAAACACCGACTGACTAACCTGCGATGGCAGATCGATACGCTTAACTCGAACATCAACTAACTGGATACCAAATTCGCTAGTAGTGATCTCGTTGAGGTCGCGAGTTAAATCGGTCATCAACAAATCGCGCTCACCCGACACGACTTCGTGGAAGGTACGCTCGCCAAATTTGTTACGCAGCCCAGTATTAATACGCTGAGCCAATAAACCCTCGGCGCGAATTTCCTCACCATTGGTCGCGGTATAGAACTTTTGAGTATCTATAACACGCCATTTGGCGTAGAAATCCACATCTAGTGGTTTTTTCTCGATAGTTAGAAACCGCTGAGTCGGCGCATCCAAGGTCAAAATACGACGTTCGAATTTACGTACCATGTGCACAAACGGAGTTTTAACATGCAGACCCACGGCGACATCGGGATCAACAATTTCACCAAACTTGAGCAGTACGGCCCGCTCAGTCTCACGCACGATATACAAAGAATTGAACGCCAGCACCAGCGCGCCCAGCAATAAAATGACAACGGTAAAGGAACGATTACCCATGTTAGCGACCCTCTCTGCGAGTGGTTTGCGTATCGCGGCGTAACTGCTCAACCACCTTATCTGTCAGCACACGTATATCGACTTCTTCTTGAGAACCCTTGCGAACAGTCGCAGATTTATCCATTAATTTATCGATTGGCAGATACAGCATATTGTTACCGCCATCGACATCAACCATCACTTTGGTCGCGTCAGTGTATAGGGTTTCTAGCGCATCTATATAAAGACGCTCGCGAGTTACCTGAGGTGCCTTGCGATACTCAGTAAATAAGTTTGCGAATCGCTGCGCCTCACCCTCTGCCCGTGCCACAACCTGCTCTTTATAGGCCTGGGCTTCTTCTAGTTGGCGCTGAGCCGCACCGCGCGCCTCAGGAATGATGCCATTTGCATACGCTTCGGCTTCGTTCTTTAAACGTTCGCGATCCTCTTTGGCTCGTGTTACGTCATCGAAGGCGTCCTGCACTTGCGACGGCGCTTGAGCGTCTTCAATATTGACCTTGGCTACCAAAATACCGCTTTGGTAGGTATCCAAATAAGCCTGCAGGCGCTGCTGAGTATCAACCGCAATCTGTTCGCGGCCTTCAGTAATAACCTGATCCATTTTTGAGCTGCCCACCACGTGACGCAGCGCACTTTCCAGCGCGTGCTCCAAGCTGAGCTCAGGGCTTTTTACTTTGAGAAGGAAATTGGCAGGATCGGCTACGGTGTATTGAACCGACAAGGCGACATCAACAATATTTTCATCTTCAGTTAACATCTGACCGCGACTGGCCACGCCTCGCACTTTGGTCACATTGATCTTATTCACTTCATCCATCAGCGGTGGATTCCAGCGTAGACCTGGCATTACCGTTTCGTGATACACGCCCAGACGCAAGACCACTGCCCGCTCCTGCTGGTCGACCTGATAAAAGCCGAACAAGCCCCAGACAATAACCGCTAACACGCCAAAGATAACAAACGTACTCGCGCCTATTTTGACGTCCCCACCATTACCTCCACCGGGTTTTTTACCCCCGCCAAAAATACTGTTGAGCTTTTCCTGAAGCTTTTTTAGCGCCTCATCTAAATCCGGCGGCCCTTGGTTTTTACCACCCCAAGGATCGTTGTCTTTGCCACCACCCGGCTCATTCCAAGCCATAGCCCTCTCCTATGTTATCGTATTGTTCGCTATTAAATTATCACGACCGTATTGGCCTTCGCACAGAATCAGCGATCCAACGACTTAATGTCCGGCGGGCAGTCTAGCAGAATTCTTCCTGCGTGCTAACCGGACGCGTCGAGTGCAAAAGCGCTTCGCTTACTGACTCGTTCGACAAAAATCGCTGCCAATCCGACTCCAGTAAGCGCAGCTGTAAATTCTGCGAGCCATCGTCATTAAGTTTTTCATCAAGCACTGCGCCGAGCCCGTAAAGTAAGGCCCGCAATCGGCCTTGACCCGCAGTCAAGGTAATAGTTGTTTCACAAATTTCATTACCGAGAATGTCACTTAAGGCCTCATAAAAAAGCGCCAAGCCCTTTGAATCGCGAGCTGAAAGCCAAACTCGCACTGGCCTACCGGTATCGTCACGCTCTATACGCGGCTCGACATCAATCAGGTCAGTTTTGTTATAAACCTCAAGCAGCGGAATATCACCCGCGCCGATTTCCGCTAACACACCAACCACTTGCTTTATATTGTCGCTGCGCTCAGGGTCCGCGCAGTCAACAACATGGATCAGCAAATCAGCCATCGCGGCCTCTTCCAGCGTTGCTCGGAATGCCTCGACCAGTTTATGGGGGAGATGGCGGATAAAACCAACCGTATCAGCCAAAATAACGGGGCCGACGTCACCTACCTGAATACGCCTAACCGTCGGGTCAAGCGTCGCAAACAACTGGTCCGCAGCGTAGACATCTGAGGTCGTCAACACATTAAAGAGCGTCGACTTACCGGCGTTGGTATAACCCACTAAAGATAAGGCGGGAATCTCAGCGCGACGCCGCGCCCGCCTAGCCTGTTCGCGCTGCTTGCGAACCTTTTGCAGCCGCGCCTGAATACTCGTAATACGCGCACGCAATAGTCGGCGGTCAGTTTCAAGCTGAGACTCACCCGGCCCTCGCAAACCGATACCGCCCTTTTGCCGCTCAAGATGCGTCCAGCCTCGCACGAGACGTGTGGACATGTGCTGAAGCTGAGCAAGCTCAACCTGCAATTTACCCTCATGGGTATTCGCACGCTGAGCAAAAATATCGAGAATCAAACCAGTACGATCAAGCACACGACACTGCAGCTCGCGCTCGATGTTGCGTTCTTGACTGGGAGAAAGAGCGTGATTAAACAGCACGATCTCGCCTTCATTGGCGATTAGCGCTTCGCGAATTTCTTCGAGCTTACCGGTACCGACGAATAGTCGAGCATCCGGCCGCTGACGCGAGCCGGTGATGAACGCAACCGGGTCCCCCCCTGCGGAGGTGACCAGCTGCACAAATTCGTTGGAATCTTCTCGCTCGTTCTCACTGTGAAAATCCAGATGGACGAGAATTGCACGCTCACCGGAATTAGGTCTTTCAAATAGCAAGGACGAACCTCAATTCAAAGAATTGCCGTTATTCAGCGTCTTCTTGTTCTTCGTCATCTTCTGGCGGATGCGCCATCGGCAAACGAACAACACGAGACGGTACAACGGTAGAAATGGCGTGCTTGTACACCATTTGGCTAACCGTGTTTTTCAACAGCACAACAAATTGGTCGAAAGACTCAATTTGGCCCTGAAGTTTGATACCGTTAACCAGATAAATCGATACCGGAATACGCTCCTTGCGAAGAATATTCAGATAAGGGTCTTGTAAGCTATGCCCTTTTGACATGGTGTAGCCTCCTGTATGCCCAAACCGGGCGTTGATAAAACCTATCAATAAAAAGCAGCAATATGGATCACAAACCTGCGAATTAGTTCGTAATCAGACTGGGTAATTTGCAGTATACCGTAAGTTAATGTCCTACGGCAGCGCCAGATTGCATCAAGACCTTATTTAGCTGAGATTCCGTATTTTCGCCAGAATCTAACCACATCAAATCTGACCAACCCCGCAACCACGTTAATTGGCGCTTAGCTAACTGACGGGTGGCAATTAAGGCTCTCTCAAACGCCTCGCTCTTGTCATAATCGCCCCGCAAATGCTCCCAGACCTGGCGATAACCCACCGCCCTAATCGACGGCAAGTCGAGATGGAGGTCCCCACGCGCCATTAATCCCGCAACCTCATCAATAAAACCGCTATCAAACATCTGTCGCAAGCGCTGCTCAATACGACGGTGCAATACCGCGCGATCTGGTGGCGCAATCGCAAACTGATGCACTTGATACGGCAATTTCTGCTCTGTTTGCCTAGCCTGCCATTCGGTCAACGTAATGCCGCTGATCTGATAGACCTCCAGCGCGCGCGATAATCGCTGGGAGTGGTTGGGGTGAATACGCGCCGCCGATTCGGGATCGACAACGGCCAACTCCGCATGCACTGCCGGCCAGCCATTTTCTGCCGCCAACGCATTAATTTTGGCGCGAATCGCGGGGTCGGCACTAGGCATGTCGCCCAAGCCCTCCATTAAGGCTTTGAAGTACAGCATGGTGCCGCCCACCAACAGCGGAATACGTCCCGCCGACGCACTAGCCGCCATTGCCGCGAGTGCATCGCGACGAAATTGCGCCGCCGAGTAGGGTTCTGATGGGTCGCAAATATCAATCAACTGATGGGGGTAGCGCGCCAAAGTATCGGCATCAGGCTTTGCGCTGCCAATATTTAAACCGCGATAGACTAAGGCCGAGTCCACACTGATGAGATCGCAGGGCAAATGGTCGCTTAACGCCAAGGCCAAATCGGTTTTACCCGCTGCGGTCGGCCCCATTAAAAATATGGCCGGCGGTAAATCACTTTCGGTATCTAAGGATGAGCTAGCGACCACGTAAAAACCATTTATCCAACTCAGCCATTCCGACTTGCACCCAGGTTGGACGTCCGTGATTGCACTGACCACTGCGCTCGGTCGCTTCCATATCTCGCAGTAAACTGTTCATTTCGGGCAGCGTTAAGCGCCGATTAGCCCGCACCGAACCGTGACAGGCCATGGTCGATAAAATTTCATTTATGTGGGCGCGAATACGATCACTGCTGCCGAATTCCAGCAAGTCAGATAGCACATCGCGAACCAACTGCTCTACCGAGGTGTCCGCCAATATGGTTGGCAATTCGCGAACAATGACAGACTCTGCAGCAGCGCGCTCTACCCTCATACCCAACTCAGCAAATACATCGCTGTGCTGCTCAGCGCAGTCCGCTTCGCGCTCGCTGACCGCCAAATTCATCGGTACAAGCAATGGCTGGCTGCGGATACCCTCACCATCGCGGGCGTTTTTCATACGCTCGTAGGTAATACGCTCGTGAGCCGCATGCATATCGACCAGCACTAAGCCCTGCTGGTTTTCAGCCAGAATATACACACCTTTTAATTGCGCCAGGGCGTAACCCAGCGGCGGTGTGACACTGCTATTCGCCGCGTTATTAACCGGCTCCTGAGCCTGTAGACGCTGGTAAGCGGCCTGTCGATCAGCAACACCCGACGTATTCGAGAACGCCGCACTAGACCGATACTGAGGCTGATAGCCATCCACCGAGTTAAAGCTCGGCGCGACATCAAGCGCTGCGCTAGAGCCCGCGCCGCTGTCGGCCAGCGCCATCGCCGCCTGGCTTTCCGGCATTGCCAGCATTGGCTCGCCAGAGAGCTGAGGCACCGACGCATTTTGCGGCACAGTATCGGGACGCACATCCGCCAGTACCTTGTGCAAGGTGCGGAAGATAAAATCATGCACTGTGCGGCCATCTCGAAAGCGCACTTCGTGCTTAGTCGGGTGGACGTTAACATCAACCGATGCCGGCGCTAATTCTAAATACAAAACAAACGCGGGATGACGCCCGTGAAACAAGACATCGCGATAGGCCTGACGCACTGCGTGCACCACCAAGCGGTCACGCACATAGCGGCCATTGACATAAAAATGCTGCAAGTCTGCCTGACTGCGAGAAAAGCTCGGCAGCGCCACCCAACCCCACAATCGCAAGCCCATGGCTTCGCGATCTATATAGAGCGCCTGTTCCATAAAAGCCGGGCCACACACCGCGGCCAAACGACGCTCTTGCTCTAGCTGATTATCTGCGGGTTTGAGGCTGTGAATTGCACGACCATTGTGACGCAGAGAAAAACCCACGTCGTAGCGACTCAAAGCCTGGCGCTTTACCACCTCGTCCAGATGGTTAAATTCGGTTTTTTCGGTACGCAAAAATTTACGGCGGGCCGGGGTGTTAAAAAATAAATCTCGCACCTCAACCGTCGTGCCACGTGGATGGGCAACGGGGGCCAACACCGCTTCCATATCGCGACCTTCGCTGCGCGCAGACCAACCAGAGTCACTGCCTTCGCGGGCCGTACTTAAACTTAAGCGCGATACCGAGCTAATACTAGCCAACGCCTCACCGCGAAAACCTAAACTCGCCACTGACTCCAAGTCTTCAAGGACCGAAATTTTACTGGTGGCATGACGACTAAGCGCTAATGGCAAATCGTCATGGGCGATGCCTTCACCATCATCGCGCACGCGAATTAACTTCACGCCGCCATCTTCAATCTCTAACTCGATTCGGCGAGCGCCGGCATCGAGACTGTTTTCAAGTAACTCTTTTACAACTGAGGCGGGGCGCTCAACAACCTCACCGGCTGCAATTTGGTTCGCCAAGCGCGGATCTAGTAAACGGATTTTTGTCATTAGGAAGCGGGAATCTTTATTTTTTGACCGACGCGGATATCACTACCCGACAATTGATTATGGCGCTGTAAATCACGCAATGGCACATTGTAGCGATGCGCTATACCAGACAGGGTATCGCCATTTGCAATAACGTACTCTCGCACACTCGACCCAGGCGTAGAACGCCCCCCTGCCGGTGTGATATCACCGCGTTTTACCGCTGCAAAATAGGTATCTGGTGGCGGACTTTCACGGAAATAGCGATCAATGCCTTCATATATTGCCTGTGCCATTTTGCCTTGATAGCTCGAGGTTTTTAATTTACTCGACTCATGCGGATTTGAAATAAAACCCGTTTCTACCAATAAGGAGGGAATATCGGGAGATTTCAATACGGCGAAACCCGCTTGCTCAACACGTTTGCTATGCAGTCGCGATATTTTCCCCATCTCGCCCAATAACTGGCCACCCACACTTAAACTTGCGTCCAGGGTTGCCGTCATCGATAGATCTGTGAGCACGCCCGCAAGTACCTGATCTTTATCAGACAAACTTACGCCGCCAACCAAATCCGCCTCGTTTTCACGCTGTGCCAATATCCGCGCCGAGGCACTGGTCGCTCCGCTCTTAGAGAGCGCGTATACCGAGCTGCCATTCGCACTGGGATTGGTAAACGCATCGGCGTGAATAGATACGAAGAAGTCGGCCTGAGCTTTTCGCGCCAAATCGCGGCGCTTAGCCAAGCCTACATAGTAATCACCGTCGCGGATCATCACCACGCGGTATCCTTTCTTGCGTTCAAATCGCTCTTTTAAACGCAGTGCAATCTTGTAGACAACCTCTTTCTCTTTAACCCGACCCGGGCCGATGGCGCCAGGATCTTCTCCACCGTGACCGGCATCAATGGCGATCACGACATCGCGATGAGAGCTATTCTGTAAACTTTTAGTGACCCTTGGCGCGCCCTTCGTCGCACTGGCCGCCGTGGATGTACCACCGCCGGAGCTCTCAACTTTATCTAAAAAGTCTACGACCAAGCGATCACGTAACTCGCCACTGGCGGTGAGCAAAAAGCTTCTTACCTGAACGTCGTCGCTAAGATCAAAAACAATACGCAGCGCGCCACCTGGCTTCTCCGCATGACGTAAGCGCGTAATGGGGCTATTGGTAAATTCGAGCTTGCTGGTATCAGAGGTAAGATTGGCGCCTTTTATATCAATAACAAGGCGTCGGGGATTGTCTAGCGTGATCAGTTCATGCTCTACCGGCCCGCTTAAGTCAAACACCACCCTACTGTGGTCAGGTGCCCGCCAAAAGCGAACGTCGCGGACTTCTGCAGCCTGCGCAGTGGCCGCAATAAATAGTAAACCGCACAATAATGCACTGCTAATCCGTTTCATATTCGCTCAACTGCGCCAGAATTTGCTGCCCGCGTAAGGTATTGCCACGCGCGGCAAGAAGGCGGCCCACTCCCTGCGGTTCAATGCTAACCATTATGTCGGCAGATGGCAAAAAACCGCTGCCGCGCTGGGGCCACTCAATTAAACATATTGTATCTTGCTCGAAATAATCACGGATGCCCATATACTCCAGCTCTTCCGGATCACCGAGACGATAAAGATCAAAATGATACACAGTGACCGCCTTAGACTTAGCTGGTTCCGCGCCAAAAACTAAATCTTCGTAGGCTTCGACCAAGGTGTAGGTGGGGCTTTTCACTGGCCCGATATAGCCAAATGCACGCAAAACACCTCGACAAAATGTGGTTTTACCGGCGCCAAGCTGCCCATCCAAATAGACTACTGCGCCACGGTGCATTGCAGCGCCGAACAGTTCTCCCGCCGCAACGGTTTCGGTTTCGCCGTCAAGATAGCGCTGCATACCCGTTGATCACACCTCGTAAATTATCAATAACATCACTTGCCAGCATGCCGCGCTCACCAAGCTCGGCAGCGCAATCCGCCGCAGCGGAGTGCACTGCCGCCGCCAAGCAGGTCGCCAAAGTGGGCTCGCAACCCTGGGCGACAAACGCGGCAATAACGCCTGCGAGCACATCCCCCATACCGCCGGTCGCCATTCCGGCATTGCCGCCGCTATTTAAATACATCGGCGACTCAGGCGACGCGGCGGCAATAAGCGTACCCGCACCTTTCAATAACACCGTTGCTTGATATTTATCTCGAATGGCCAAGGCGCTAGCAAAACGGTCTTTTTGCAGCTCGGCGGTACTGCAAGCTAATAGTCTCGCCGCCTCGCCCGGATGTGGCGTGAGTATACGTGGCCCGCGATGAGATTGCAGGAGCTTAGGCTCTGCAGCAATCATATTAAGCGCATCGGCATCAAGCACCACTGGCTTATCACTGTTTAATGCCGCATTTAGCAAGTCATGGCCCCAGGCGCTCTGCCCCAAACCTGGCCCCAGCACTAGCACACTCGCTTTTGCCAATAAGGGCAGGATATCCGCGACGACGTTAACACCGCGCACCATGATTTCGGGCCTAGCGCTTATAAAAGCGGCGACATGCTCTGGCCGAGTTGCGCAAGAAATCAAACCGGCGCCACTGCGCGCTGCCGCTGTCGCGGCCAACAATGCCGCTCCAGCCATACCCGTATCGCCACCAATCACCAACACATGGCCAAACATGCCTTTATGACTATTGCGGGGACGCACGCCCCACCGCGCCAGCATCGCTGTGCAACTCAATTGCTCGATCTTTGCGGCACCGCTTTGCTTGAGTTGACTGTATACGTCGCGTGGCACCGACAGGGAATCGAAAACCTTAACACCGCCGCAGTCGATACCATCGAGGGTGTATAAACCGCGCTTTCGGCCAATAAAACTAACCGTAAGTGAAGCGCGAATAGCAACGCCAAGCCGATTGCCGGTATCACTGCACAAGCCCGATGGCACATCTATCGCCAGCACCGGCGCGCCACTTTCATTAATAGCGGCAATCGCCTGAGCATATTTTTCACGCACCGCACCTGTCAAACCGGTTCCCAGCATCGCGTCGACCACAATTGCTTGGGGATCAGGACTTGCCCCCGTCCACGCTTGCACCGTCACGCCGACATCTACCGCAGCTTGCATTGCCAGCGCCGCATCGCCGCTCAGCGCCAAAGGGTCGGCCAGGGCCCACACACGAACGGGCAAACCATGCTCCGCCGCCAGTACCGCAATCAGATAGCCATCCCCGCCGTTATTACCACCTCCGCAAAATATTTCTATCGGCGAGCAGTCTGGCCAGCGCTGCTGCAGTTCACGGAAAGCAGCCAATGCAGCTCTTTGCATAAGGTCAAAACCACTGATACCACCGGCAATCGCGAGTCGGTCCAGCTCCCGCACCTGCGACGCAGTATAAAGTAGTTGCTCAGCGATTATGGACTCACTAGGCGTGGTCAGTGACATACAGCGCTTCTCGATTATGTGTTACACATTCCTATCATAGCGCCCAAAGCAGTGCTGGCAAACTTAGCTCCGAGGAACTTGGGTAACACGACACCAAAACTAATATGCTGACGCAGCGATTACACTATCAAGCGAATCTCGAATAAGCCGCTCTTTCGCGGCCACCTTTTTAAATAGCGTACCAGCAGCCTGCTCTACCACGTACTGAGCCAAGCGATCTGGCGAAACCAACTCGGCGGGAACACCCGCATCAACATCGCCATCAGCCTCTGCGCTGACGATGCTTTTCTCCTCCTCACTCAGCAAATCCTCATACAATTTGATGGCACCGTCAGCCTCAAGGCTCTGACGCACAACCGGCAACATCGACGACTGCACAAGCTCAGCCCCTTCAGCTACCAACAATTCAGTCGCTGCACTGCGAGGCGAGTGCAGCAATTTTTGCAAAGTACCGGGCTCCATATTGGCCACGATATCTTTCAGTATTGGCCCCGCCACCGGAATGGCATTTTCAGCGGCGCGGTTAATCATAATTTCCAGCAAGGCCGCCTCGGGCTTGTCATTTAAATCCCGGGCCACATCAATCACTAAGCCAAGTGGCGGTGGCAGTAGAACCCGCACTAGCCGATCATCCAAAAAACCGCCCTTTGCCGCTAACTGATCAACCACCAAATCAATACCGGATTTAAGCTTTTGGGCAAAGGTATTAGCTAGCACTTGTTGAAATTTGGCTTGGGCAGCCAGGGACATACCATCGAACATCGATGCACAACCGGACGTCAACAGCGTCATAAACACGAAGGCAATTACACGCAATTTTTAAATACCTGCGAGAGAAAACTCAGAGGGAAGTGCCGAAATGGCGGCGCATTCTAGCAGAACAGCAAAAGAACGGTAGTGGCGCCGCAAACAACAACTACAAAAAGTATTCCTGAAGATCGACTGCCACTAGAAAGAACAAAAACTGACTCGTAGCAACACGCGTCAGAATAGACCTAGGACTCACTAAACGCGAAATCCAAGGCGACATACAGACGCGCCCCAAGGGTGTAAAATGCCCAATACGACCACGCTCATTAGGCAACGGCAACTTGATGTCCATCACCTCGACCAATCTTGACGAACTGGCCCAGCAGATTAAAGCCTGGGGCAGAGAGCTTGGCTTCGCCCACATTGGCATTAGCCCCGCCACTAATGCTGCCCACGCAGAGCATTTGCGCAACTGGTTGGCAAAGCAATATCACGGCGACATGAGCTATATGGCCGAGCGCGAAGGCCTCCGCGCTGCGCCGGCAGAACTACTGCCAGGCACCGTCCGTGTTATAAGTGCGCGCTTAGATTACTTACCCGACGGCGAAAACTGTGAAGAAATCTTAAACTCACCCTCTAAAGCCTATATTTCTCGGTATGCACTGGGGCGCGACTATCACAAACTCATCCGCAAACGCCTGAGTCAATTGGCGGAGAAAATCAGTGCCGTCGCCGGTGGCAGTCACCGCGCCTTTGTTGATAGCGCACCGGTACTCGAGCGGGGCTTTGCCGAACAAGCGGGCTTGGGCTGGATAGGCAAAAACAGCATGCTGATTAACAGCAAAGCGGGTTCCTGGTTTTTCTTAGGTGAGATTTATACAGACCTGCCCCTGCCCACCGACCCGCCGCAAGAAGCAGGTCATTGTGGGACTTGCCGCGCCTGCTTAGACGACTGCCCAACGGGCGCCATTGTGGCGCCATATCAAGTGGACGCTCGCCGCTGTATTTCTTATTTGACCATTGAGCTGAAAGACAGCATTCCAGAAGACTTGCGTCCACTAATGGGAAATCGCGTTTTCGGTTGCGATGACTGTCAGCTTGTATGCCCCTGGAATAAGTTTGCACAAACAACTACAGAAACTGATTTTTCTCCCCGCCACCAGCTTGATAACAGCGAGCTAGTCTCCCTATTTTTATGGACCGAACAAGAGTTCCTCGACAATACCGCTGGCTCTGCCATTCGGCGTATTGGCTACCAACGCTGGCTGCGTAATCTCGCCGTAGGGATTGGCAACGCGCCGGCAAATGACGACGCGATTCGCGCACTTCACACCCAATATGCCGTAGCGGATGAGATGGCTAGAGAACACATTACGTGGGCGCTAAACCGACTGCAAAAGATGTCATCGAAATAAATAACGCCAATAAAAAAGCCCCTGCGAAAGGGGCTCTATATTTCGAAAATAACGTCTTAAAAAGGTAGTGAATAATTCAACATCACGCTTTCGCGCCCCTCACCCTCGTCGCTGTAATTTACGTTTAGCGCCAAGCGAGATTTGTCGAAAAGCACCGCCGCACCAATACTGGCATCGACAAAGTTGTCTCCGTCTGCGCGATAGCTTGGCATGCGGTAACTTGCATAGCCTAAATTGGTATTGGTGACTTCAATAGTTTCATCCGCATCCTCAAGCTCTGACACAGAGAATACCTCAGCATAAAGATTAATACCGCCATTCACGCTTAAATTTGCCAAAAGTCCTGCGCGAAGCTGGCGACTCTGACGACTTTGTTCACCCCATTGATAATTAGAAACCGCACCGCCAGACTCGGTGTAACCATCTACCGCACCGGTCAAGAAACGCGCCCCCAGCGCTGGCGCAATACTGATATTTTTAGATGAGGAAAGTTCGTATGCCACTTGACCGTCAAGATGCCAGCCGTAGCCGTCGCTGCCACCTGACGCCGTTAAGGCGCGATCACCCAGATTAAAGTGCCTGTCCAAATCACTGTAATCAATCACACTCAGACCGGCACTACCCTCCGCCAACCATTGACCATCGCGGTAATTAAGCAAGCCACTCAGACCAACACTGCTGGCAGAAAAGTCTGCGCCGTCGGTGTCAGTTTCGTGCTTAGACATACTGAGCGCCGCGCCCAAACTCATCGCAGGTGATACCGCACTATTGTAGCCAAGGGTTAAATGGCTGGTTTTCTGATCGCCACCACTTGGTGTATCTTCGTTTGCACCACTGGCATTAATAAATAATCTATCGGTATTTTCAAACCAGCGATTTTCCCTGAGCATTTGCGAGAGGCTGTCGTGCTGCGTGCGCGCAATACCTAGTGCAATGCCCGACAGACGGCCGACCAACTGCGGGGCCATCACGACATCAATAAGATAATCGCCGGTAATCTCACCCACTTTGGCGGTCGGATGAACGCCGTCGTTAAACAATAATTTACTGGGGTCAGGGTTTACGCCGTCGATACCAAATACCGGATGCTCAATACAGTCGCCGCCGCTGTCGTCGAAACACATATAGCGCTGATCAAATGTACCCAGCGGGCCAAACGCAATATTAGCGCCGTTGGCGAATCCATAATCCTCCGCATTGGCGGCTATATAGGTTATCACCCCAGCTAAATCCACTGGAATAATATTAGCTGAACTAAAATTCGCGAAGGTCATTAAGGCCTGATTGTAACCCGCGGCCCCCGCCGATATTGCCGCTGCCGAGCCTGGAACGACAAAGTTTTGTGCCTGCGCCGCTGCGGTATTACCCAAATCAGGTAAATTGCTAAGCATGATATAACGTCCGCCGGCCGCACTGATGGCTGATACACCAGCGATCAGTGTCTGGGCAGAATTTACGATACTCGCCTGGTCAAATGCGGTGCCGTTAAGGAAATCATTGCCGCCACCGTCTATTAAAATTAAAGCATTCGAATCAATGGTATTGTGCTCTGTTAAATAAGCAGGTCTAGCAACTGCACCACCCGCGGGCAGGGCGAGACCGGTGCCGTTTATCGAGTTTAAGATATCTGCCGTTTCGTAGCCGCCGACAGCGTAGTTTGTACCCCCACTTACAGCAGGATCAGTCGGCAAGCCAAGCGCCGTACCCAAATATTGCGGGGCAATATTGGCATAGTCGCCCACGGTAAAATCGCCGTTTCCATCACCGACCCTATTGGTAAACCGGAGGCCTAAATTACCGCTGTCTAATAAGCTATCGCCAAAGATAAGCAGCTGACTAAAATAGCTCTGCGCAGACACAGGCGAGCACATTAGGGTAGCCACACACAGTGCGGTCAGTTTTCTCATAGCCATATACCTTCTTATTATTTAATTGTTTTAACCGTCAATTCATCCAGCAACGGAGCTAAATCGAAACAATAGCTCCATCACAAGTATTCATCGACAACATAGAGCACTACGAGACCTGTTTTAGCGGTAAACAACAATACGGGTAAATACAGATAGCCTAGGGCCGGTTCACACTAATGAACATAGAAGACAATTCGCACTAAAGCAAAGCGACGGCACTAGGGAAGAAAATAAGATGGGCAGGCTCGCGCCACGCTAAATAGTGACAACGAGCAGCCAAGGAGGATTTAAGAAAGGCGTAAAAAATGCTCGCGATAATAACCCAACTCCGCAATAGAATCGTAAATATCATTCAGCGCCAAATGGCTCGCACTTTTTTTCAGGCCGCCGCTTAGATCTGGGCGCCAGCGTTTCGCCAATTCCTTTACACTGCTCACGTCCAAATTGCGGTAGTGAAAAAAGGCTTCCAGAGCCGGCATTTCGCGGGCCATAAAACGGCGGTCTTGGCAAATGCTATTGCCACACATCGGCGACGCGCCCTTTTCGACATGCTTGTCTAAAAATGCCAAGGTTAAGCGCTCGGCCTCTTCCGCCGTAATGCAGGTATCTTGCACACGCTTGGTTAAGCCAGACTGCCCATGCTGACGGGTATTCCACTCATCCATGCCTGCCAAGACCTCGTCCGGCTGATGAATAGCCAGTACCGGGCCTTCTGCTAGCACATTTAAATTGGCGTCGGTCACCACCGTGGCAATCTCAATAATGTGGTCGTTGATGGTATCTAAACCGGTCATTTCAAGATCGATCCAAATCAAATTTTGAGTCTTGTCCATAAACTTGCCTTCACGGTGAATAATCAATTGATACTGCTGTGATCTCGAACAGTAATTGCAAACTAGCTACTTTTTTCAGTCTGCCTAGAACATGAGCTAGTTAACGCAGATTGTCGATTGTAGCAGTACATAGGTTAAGATGGCGCTTCTTAGGCGAATGAACCTTCATGACAAAACGTAAACTCAGCCGCCAGCAACGCTGGCGCATAGAAAAAGTACAGGCCGAACGCAGCGATCGCGCGAGCAAACGCGACTCAAAGCTCGACCAAGCGCTGAGCGAAGGCGAGCTCGGCGCCGAGCAAAACGGCCTTATTGTAAGTCATTTTGGCCAACAGGTTGAAGTTGAAGGCGAAGGTGGCCTAAGGCAGCGCTGTCATGTCCGCGCCCACATCGACGGCCTAGTCACCGGCGACAGCGTCACGTGGCGAGAAGGCAAACCAACAGGAGTAGTGGTCGCCTGCAACAATCGCGAATCGCTATTATCTCGCCCCGACAATCACGGCAAGTTAAAGCCCGTTGCCGCCAATATCGACCATATTGTCATCGTCATTGCCCCCGAACCCCGCGCCCACGCCAATTTAATAGACCGGTATTTAGTTGCCGCCGAGGCCATCGGTATTCGACCGATATTACTACTGAATAAAACCGATCTAATTAACGACGACAACCGCGAGTATCTAGACAGCATGCTGACGCGATACCAAGAAATTGGCTATCCAGTCACCCGCGCGTCCACCGCTGCTGAACGCGGCCTCGACGAATTAAAGCAAACTCTATGCGGACACATCAGTGTTTTTGTCGGGCAATCCGGGGTAGGAAAATCCTCCCTAGTCAATAGCCTACTCCCAGGCACAGACACCCGCATCGGCGCACTGTCTGAAGCCACCGCAAAAGGCAAACACACCACCACCACCGCCCGTCTCTTTCATTTTCCCGACGGCGGCAGTCTGATCGACTCCCCCGGCATCCGCGAGTTTGCGCTCTGGAATATGGATCGAGAAAAAGTGCTAGCCGGTTTTATTGAATTTCGACCATTCCTCGGCATGTGCCGCTTCCGAGACTGTAAGCACGAACACGAACCGCGCTGTGCCTTGCTAGATGCAGAGGCAGAAAACAAAATTCGTCCCGAGCGCATGGCCAGTTACCGACAAATCATCCAAAGCCTAAACGAAGAGTGAGCTGAATCGTCATCTCACTTTGCTAGAATGGATTTACTGACGAGTGAGAAAACCGCGAGATTCATTGTCCCAATTAATAAGCGTGCAATTAATCCATGACATTATGACGTCGCTTCGCTAGCACAGCTCCTGTTACAATTTGGCGTCACCTAAAGTACAAGTTGTTTACTATGAAAAACTGGCCACTATTAATTGAAACAAGCGACCTCGCTGAATCACTGCACGATCCGAAATTATTGATTTTGGACACCAGCAGCGCCGCTAATTACGCCGAACACCATATCCCCGGAGCGGTGCATATAGCGCCCGCAGAATTACAAAGTGGTGTTAAACCCGCTGTTGGAAAGCTACCCAGCATTGAGGCCTTAAACAGCCTGTTCGCAAAAGTTGGCTTGACACCGGACAAGCACGTTGTCGCCTACGACGACGAAGGCGGTGGTTGGGCGGGCCGCCTAATATGGACTTTGGACGTAATTGGTCACCACAATTACTCTTATCTCGACGGCGGCTTGCACGCGTGGCTACACGCCGGACACCCTACTGAGAAAGTCCCGAATCATCCCGCGCCCACTAAGCAAGACATCACCATTGATAGTCTGCCGATTGCCGAGATTGAAGATTTCATCAGCCTGCTCGACAACAGCCAGCTCGCAATATGGGATGCGCGCTCACCAGAGGAATACCGCGGCGAAAAAGTATTGGCGCAGCGCGGTGGCCATATCCCCGGCGCGATCAATTTAGATTGGTTAGAATTAATTGATCGCGACAATCAAATGCGCCTCAAAGATTTGACCGAGTTACAAACTCGCTTAAACGAATTGGGAATCACCGCCGACAAAACCGTCATCACTCACTGCCAGACTCACCATCGCTCTGGCCTCAGCTATTTGTTGATGAAAATTCTTGGCTACCCGCATATCAAGGGCTATCACGGCTCTTGGGGCGAATGGGGGAACAGTGAGACGACGCCAATTGAAATCGGTGACCAAGCGCAGTCAAGCGCGAACACGCCCTGATTTAGAGTCACCATTTCAGTCATAACAACCACACCGAGCATCGGCAAAAGGACAGCTTGTGAAAATTGCGTTTATTATTTTGCAGTATCTGCTACCCCAGCACCTTTTGTCGCGACTGGTGGGCAAACTCGCAGACACTGAAATCCCCTGGCTCAAAGACCTACTAATCGAGCGCTTTATCAAACAATACCAGGTTGATATGAGTGAAGCTGCCGATTCTGACTACCGCAATTACGCCAATTTCAACGCCTTTTTCACCCGTGAATTAAAAGCCGGGGCGCGCCCCATCTGCGACGCCGAAGGCGATATTGCCTGCCCAGCCGACGGCGCGATCAGTCAAATAGGCAAGATCACCGGAGGCCGAATTTTCCAAGCCAAAGGCCAAGACTATAGCTTGCTAGCACTGCTAGGCGGCGACCGCGAGATGACCGCTCAGTTTGAGAATGGCAGTTTCGCCACCGTGTATTTGTCACCACGCGACTACCACCGCGTCCACATGCCTCTCGCCGGCACACTGCAAAGTATGAGCTATATTCCAGGCGCACTATTCTCGGTAAACACCACCACCGCAGAAAATGTCCAAGGTTTATTCGCTAGAAACGAGCGCGCAGTGTGCTTGTTTGACACCGAAGCCGGCCCAATGGCCGTTATTTTAGTGGGAGCCATGATTGTCGCCGGTATTGAGACGGTGTGGGACGGACAAGTTGCGCCACCACCAAAGGGCATTAAAACAACCGATTACCGTCAAGCGGCAAGGGAAATTCACTTAGAAAAAGGCGCTGAAATGGGTCGATTCAAGCTTGGCTCGACTGCCATCGTGCTTTTTGCAAAAGATCGCGCTGAGTGGCTTGAGACTTTTCAAGCGACCACCGCAACGCGCCTTGGCGAGACCTTAGGGCAACTCAAACAGAACCCTTAACTTACGCTGTCACGCGCGCTCGAGCGGAAACGCAATGACCTCATCGATGCGCTCCGCCTTGCACGCGAGCATCGACAGACGGTCAAAACCCACCGCAACACCCACACAAGCAGGCAAGCTCGCCATCGCCTTTAGCAGATGACGGTCAATCGGGGGCAGCACCTGATCATTGTCTGCCCGGCGGCTGTGATCGTGCCTAATTCGCCTAACTAACTCACCCGCATCTGTTAATTCGTCGTAGCCATTGGCTAACTCCATGCCCGCGTAAAACGCTTCGAAACGAGCCGCCAGCTCAACGCCGTCCGCATTGATAAACGTCTTTGCCAAAGCAGCTTGCTCGCTGGGGAAGTCGCAGACAAAACTCAGGGATTCGCGATCTAAGGCCGGCTCAATCACAGACGACATAAGTAGCTGCAGCCAGGTGTCGCGATCATCGGTATCAAAATGGATATCCATATGCGAATGTGCGCAGGCTTTTAGTTCGTCTAGCGACGCACTATGCGGATTTAGACCGCAGTGCAGCTCAAAAACGTGCTGATAAGTGTGGTGTTTTACGCTAAGCGGGCCAACCGCCAAGCCCACAATCGCGGCGACCTCATCCATTAACTCCGCCATCGACAAGCCCGGACGGTACCACTCGAGCATCGTAAACTCCGGATTGTGTCGCCTGCCCCGCTCACCGCGCCGAAACGCCTTGCAGATTTGGTAGATTGGGCCGCTACCCGCCGCCAGCAGACGCTTCATCGCAAACTCAGGTGACGTCTGCAAATACATGAGTGCGTCACCATCAGGTGCAACCGTGGTAATAGCTTCGATATTGGGATCAGTGACTGGCGCAGAGGCTAGTAGAGGTGTTTCCACCTCTAAGACCCCGCGAGTCGCAAACAAGGCGCGCACAGAGGAAAGTAATTGTGCGCGGCGACGCAGAGCCGAAAATTCAGCTGTGGGCCGCCAGTCTGACATTTAAGATTTTACTCGGTTCTGATATTCGCCGGTGCGAGTATCTACCTTTATCACTTCGCCTACGCTTAAAAACAAAGGCACTTTAACAACCGCACCGGTGCTCAAATAGGCAGGTTTAGTTCCACCTTGGGCGGTATCGCCTTTTACACCGGGGTCAGTTTCTACAATTTCCAACTCAACAAAATTTGGTGGTGTCACCGACAGCGGCGCGCCGTTATAAAGCGTTACGGTGCACACATCCTGCTCTTTGAGCCAATTCGACGCATCGCCAACCGCTTTGAGATCAGCCTGAAACTGCTCAAAGGAATCGGGATCCATAAAGTGGTAAAACTCGCCATCGTTATACAGATATTCCATATTTTGATCGATAACGTCGGCGCCTTCCAAAGACTCGCCAGACTTAAAAGTACGCTCCCAAACCCGACCTGAGTTAAGATTACGCAAGCGCACCCGGTTAAAGGCTTGGCCTTTACCTGGCTTAACAAATTCATTGTCTAAAATAGAACAAGGCTCGCCATCGAGCATCACCTTCAGTCCGTTGCGAAACTCATTGGTAGAATAATTAGCCATGATTTTCCTCAGCGACGGTGTAAAACCGTTAATTAAAAAGGCGTCAATGATACCCTTAAACGACACAGTTTGGCAGACCGAAAGCTGGCAGCAACAAATGCGCGGCATGATCCGCGACCCCGAACAGCTATTTCAGCGGCTGCAACTAGACCCATCAGAACAGCCCGACATCGCGGCGGCAATGCGACAATTTCCACTTCGCGTACCCGAAGCCTTTGTCGCAAAAATGGCCATTGGCGACTGGCGAGACCCACTGCTATTACAGGTATTGCCGCTAGCTACAGAGAGTCAAGAGCAGTCCGGCTTTGTTAACGACCCCCTCGATGAAATCAACGCCAACCCCGCGCCTGGCTTAATTCACAAATACCACGGGCGGGTGTTACTCATTACCAGCCCAAGCTGCGCCGTTCACTGCCGCTATTGTTTTCGCCGCAACTTTCCCTACGACGATAACAATCCAAGCCAGCGAGACTGGCAAAAAACCCTAGGGTATATCCAAGAGCGACCGGATATTAGCGAGGTGATACTCAGCGGCGGCGACCCTCTGTCGGCACCAGACGATTACTTAGAGAAGCTGATCCACAAAATTGCCGCAATTCCCCACGTTAAAACCCTGCGCATCCACACTCGCCTACCACTGGTGCTGCCAGCGCGAATTACCCCCGAGCTTACTAAAGTTCTAAGCAGTCACCGCCTGAAAACCGTGATGGTGATTCACTGCAATCACGCCAACGAAATTGATACTCATACCGCCGGCGCCCTAGACATATTGCAGAAAGCAGATATTACCCTGTTAAATCAAAGTGTTTTGCTTAAAGAAATTAATGATAATGTCGATACATTGGTTAATCTCAGTGAGCGTCTTTTCGACGCCAAGGTCATACCCTACTATCTACACTTGCTCGACAAAGTGAGAGGCGCAGCGCATTTTGACGTAACAGAAGTAAAGGCACAGGCATTAATGGAAGGTATACTTACGAAGTTGCCGGGCTATTTAGTACCACGCCTAGTATTGGAAGACCCGAAAGCAAGCAGCAAGCGGCCACTTGCACTACAATGGATTGACGCGTAAAAACATAGACTTAAAACACAAAGTAAATGCCACGCGACATTACAGAGCCAGAAATAGGACTTTATGAAAAATAACTCAAGCCTTGCTGTCGCGACGCCTGACATAACGCGCGACTCGCACAGCCAGTTCGCGCTAAACGGCGGCGCAGTCAAATCTTGGCTGAGCTATCTGCCCTTGACCAATTTGGGCGAATCCACCCGCCTACTCTTTCAGGCCCTGTCAGAGCTAAGTCACACTGCATGTAAACCCAAAGATCGCTACGAAATACTCGAAATCATTCGTCCGCAAGTTCATCACATCGTCAAGGGTTTATCTCAGCATTACCTTAACAAGCCAGTGATACTGGCGGAAAAAACACAAAAGATTGTACTGCTCGCTAACACCCTAAATACCCAGCTGGCGACGGGTTACTGCCAAGCCTTTAAAGGTCTAGAAGGCGAAAACCGCCTGCTGCGCTCCAAAGAAGCCATGGCCACATGCCTGCATCGTGCACTTATCGAACACTGCCGAATACTACTGCGTACTTACCAACTTTATGGCTCATCACACGCAGGCTTTTGGCTTACCGCCCATGAAATTTATAAATGCGTACAAACCCAGAAGCTGGGCAAAACAAAAGTCAGCGACAACCTATATGGCGATGCCAGCGTACGGCAAGCCTACATCCGCTTACTCATGTTAGGCTGCAGCAAAACCCATCAGCTCCCACAGCGCCATATTGAAGAAGTCTTTAATGAACTCAACCAATGGTCATCGCTCATTGATTTGCGTAGCGATAGACTAGAAAGCTGTGTGTTCTTATTTAATCCGGCCGAAGATGCCTCACCCGTTTACCGAGAGCTCATTCAACGCGCGCCATCTCTTGGCTGGCTGGGCATTGATACTAGAACCTTACTAGCACAAAGCGGCGGCCTATCTAGCTCGCCATCACCGCGAAAAAGCAATGCCCCCAAACCAAGTAAAACCGTGCTGGACCATCTCAGTATTGCGTGGAGTTCGGCGACATCACGGGCGGCGGAACGCATTCCCTGCAACGACCCGATTCTGATTACCGTAGGTATGAATACCACCCATTTCTACGTTGCAAATCAAACTGATTTTAGTAGCTACCAATTTGAGAACGACCAAAACGAAGACACCGAGCTATTTCGCGAGCGCCATAAAGATCAATATGACGTATGGAGCCAAAATGGCGGCGTAGATGCGCGCAGTCGCGATGACGAAAGCGACCGCAAGGCAGCGATGTCGCCCATCCCATACCGGAGCACCGAAAGCCAAATAGAAACCATTAATTATAGCCTTCCTCAAAATGCACCAACTGCCAACACGCCGGAAAATAAATACGAGTATTTGCGTTCACGCATGCTGGACACCAGCGGTTCGGGATGCCGAATTGAGTGGCCAGAAGATACTCAACTCCGCATTCGCACCGGCGAGCTTGTCGGTTTAAAAACCGACGACTACGAAGGATGGCGCGTCGGCGTTGTCCGCTGGCTACGCAGTGACAGCACGCATCAAATAGGTATCGAAGCATTGGCATCAACGGCAACGCCCTACAGCGCTCGCTTAGTGCAATCAGGCTTGGCGGTAAACGAGTACCAGCGGGCCATGCTCTTGCCAGGCAGCCAAATTGCAGAGGGCCCGCTATTGCTCTTATCTGGCGTTGTTGGCATTTCCGAGGGGCACACCGTCGAGCTCTTGCGCCCAGGGCATGCAATGCGTATAAAATTAGGCAAGATTGTAGAGCAATCTAATGCCTTCAAATTATTTAGATTTCAAGACATAGCCCGCTCATCAATTAAAATTGATGTACCTGACGCTGACGCGGTTAATAAAAACGACTTCAACCAACTTTGGGACATTTTGTAATTAGAGCCCAGAAATCAGGTTTTTAACACAACTTCTATTACCGTAGAGCACTTATGAGCAGCAGTAACACTGCCATCAATATCCTTTTGTTTTGCCTCGCGGACAGCGACGCCGAGCAACTCGTAACACACTGCCGCCGCGGCGGTCGCATCGCCCATACCTTTGGTATCGACACTGGCGAAAAACTCGCGGCAGCAATTTGTGACAGTGATTGGGACGTACTTATTTTTGATGCCGAGCAATCTCAGCTCGACATCCAACGCTGCTGTCACATTCTGCGCAAATACCACAAAGACATCCCGGTAATTTATGTCGGCGAAGGCGATGCCCTGCAGCCGCCAGACCCCGACGTCGTCGACATGATCAATAAATACAATATGGCCCAGATCGTTAACGCGGCGTTCAAAGCACAGTCCGCTTTGGGCGTGCGCCGCGAACTAGCCGCAACAAAAACCGCTTTGTCTGAGGCCGAGGAGCGCAATCAATTACTGCTGAATGATCATCAGGACCCGATTGCCTATATCACCGATGGCATGGTGATTTACGCGAACACGCCGTTTTGCGAACAGATGGGCTACGATGACCTAGATGGCTTCCCTATCGTCGACCTCATCACCAATAAAGACCAAGAGCGCTTTAAAAACGTCCTTAAAAAACAGCGGCAACACAACGAACATCAGCAATTTGAAATTAGCTTTTTTCTGTCGAACCGCAGCGAATTCAAAACCCATATTGTCTGTGATAGCGCCCATTACGAAGGCGAAGACTGCATACAAATTTCAATTGTTAAACCCAGCGATAAAGATAAGTCCAACGGTGTAGATAACACCACGCGAATGAGTAGCAAACACCAGTTTTTAACCCTGCTGCAAGAATTTATTGAAAACGAGCGCAATAGCGATTCGTCCCTAATTTTGATGTCTGTGGACCACTTCAGCAAACTGCGGCACAGCACTAGCCTAATTGACGTTGAACTCCTTATTGAAGCGCTAAGCAATCGCGTTCGCACCAACTTGCCTGCGCAGCACTACGGTCGCATCGCCGACGACATGATCGCCGCCATCGCGCACCACGTCTCAAGTGACACTGCGCTAGAAATGGCGATGGAATTAGTAAAGGCCATCGAGTCTGAAATTTTTGAAGTGCGCAAGCAGTCGTTGCAATGCACCGCTAGCATTGCCGTTATGCCGATAAATCACTTAACGCCACCCAAGGCATCGCTGCTGCTAGACACTGCTTTTGACGGAGCGGAAAAGATCTATCACGCGGGTGGCAACAATGCAGAGATTTGCCGCCGGGATCGTCAACAACTTGACCGCAACACAGCCCCAGATGATGTCATCACAGAATCGATGAACAATAATCGTCTGAGCTTGCTATTCCAGCCTCTGGTGAATCTTGGCGCATCCAGTGGCGACCATTACGAAGCCACGCTCAATATTAATGACTGGGTGGAAGGCGAAATTACGGCCGGAGAAATGCTCCGAGCTATTGAACGCGAACCAGAAAATACCCAGCTAGATCACTGGATCGTGGTTGAGGCCACCAAGCAATTAGCAAAAGAGCGGCTCGCAGGCCAAGATCTGAAACTTATCATCAACCTTAGCGGCAACGTTTTCCATGATCCAGAGTTTTGCTCATGGTTATCCGTGGCATTCAAAGCCGCCGGCCTGCCACCCTCGTCAGTAATTTTACAGTTCAGCGAGGAAAGCATTGCCGATGCCTTAAAACCGGCTCTGGATTTTGCCACCCACTTACAAAAACTGGGCTCATCTCTGGCGGTAAGGAATTTTGGCCGAGCCCAAAAAGGCAATAAATTCCTGAGCCACATCCGCCCAGCCTTGGTAAAACCAGGCTACCGCGCGGCAGACATGCCGACTGACGAACAGATTCGCGACATGGTTCAACATGCGAAAACGCTCAACAGCCAGATTGTTATCCCGAATGTAAGCAGCGCGGCAACTCTCGCCATGCTTTGGCAATTGGGTCCGGACTTCATTCAGGGCAGCTATGTGAATGAGCCCATGCCCAGCATGAACTATGAATTTGCCGCCTTTGGCTAGCGCTGACCTCTTTTAAGAAGGCCAGAAAAACGAGTGCAACAGAAACCTTATTTTCCGGTTAAGCGGTCGCTGATTCCCAACAAATACAAAATCCCATCCAAACCAAGGGTAGAAATTGACTGCTTGGCATTTTCGCGAACAATCGGTTTAGCCCTAAAAGCGATCCCCAATCCCGCGATACTGAGCATTGGCAAATCATTTGCACCATCACCAACCGCAATAACCTGCTCCATATCCAAGCCTTCGCGCTTGGCTATCTCGCGCAGCAACTCTGCCTTGCGCTTGCCGTCCACAACAATACCCTCTACCTCGCCCGTGACTCGACCATCACGTATAACGAGCTCATTGGCATGAACATAATCTATGCCCAACTTGCGCTGGAGATAGTGACCAAAATAGGTAAAGCCGCCGGATAAAATAGCGGTTTTATAGCCGAGCAACTTTAACGTTGAGACCAAATTCTCTGCACCTTCGGTAATTCGCAAGCTCTCTGCAATACCAGCCAACACTGATTCATCTAGGCCTTTTAACAAGGCCACCCGCGCCTTAAAGCTCTCGGTAAAATCAATTTCGCCACGCATTGCACGCTCGGTAATTTCCGCAACCTGCTCGCCAACACCGGCAGCGATGGCGAGCTCGTCAATCACCTCGGCTTCAATCAGTGTTGAATCCATGTCGAAGGCGACCAAGCGACGGGTGCGGCGGAACATATTGTCTTCTTGATAGGCAATATCGATATCCATCTCACTGGCTAGATGCAAAAGCTCACGACGGAAGTCGGTGGCATCCGGCAAATTACCTCGAACCGACAACTCAACAGACGCTTTGGATTGCTGGGCAACCCCTTCAAGCGGCACCCGACCCGACAGGCGATCGATACGATCAATATTTAAAGCGTAGCGAGACACGACATCGGTGACACCGGCAATATGTCTTGCCGTAATCTTGCGCGCCAACAGGGTCACAATATGACGCTGCTTGCCCTGACCAGACACCCACTGATTGTAACTCTCTGGGCTAACGGGCAAAAAGCGCACCTGCATCCCCATTTCGTGGGTGCGAAATAATATATCTTTCAAAATACTGGCCGCTTCGGCACCCGCAGGTACTTCCACCAATAAGCCTAAAGACAAGTTATCGTGAATCACAGCCTGGCCGATATCTAAGATATTCACCTGATGATCTGCCAAAATACTGGTTATTGTACTTGTCACGCCGGGCCGATCATCGCCCGCTATGTTGATCAATATAATTTCGTTCACACCACCCCCTGCAGCAATCGGCGTATTGTAGCGGTAGACGTGATTTCACCCAAGCACCACTGCATTAGAATGCACTTATAATTAAAATGTGCGAAAACAACGTACTGATCTCCGGCGCGAAAAGGTCGCGATGACACGAAGTACATAGGCAATTTAAGCAACGCCAACACCCAAGATGTCGAGTCCAGTAATTAATCAGCGCTTTCCTTGATATACTCCCCCAGATAATAGAAGCCCCGCCTTCCAGATGGACAGTACAACATGCTTAAGCAGCTCCTTAAATTACCACTCTCGGCGAAATGCGGACTGATTACCGCACTGATATGCGCAATTGCAGGCATGACACTGCTACTCACCAGCATGACCGCGAGCAAACAAATCCTTCTTGAAACAACTCATTTAATAGGCCAGCAGTGGACCAACCAGCTGGCCTCGCAAAGCCAACAAGCCCTACTGCGTAACGACAAAGTAAGCCTACAAGCCATTTTACAGGACTATATTAATAGCCCTCTCATTGTCTATGGCAGTATCGCCAACTCCCGCGAAGAAACCGTGGCAGAAACTGGTCACTGGCGCGCAGAAAACCTAAATTACGAAGCGCCAGTGGCCGCAAATGGCCGACTTGGGCTCGTTAAACTGTCCCTTAGCCGCGAACTGATCGGCGATGAGATCCGCGATCTCGGCAAAACCTTGCTTATCCTCACCGGTCTATTAGCATGTTTCAGCTACGCTATTATTGCAGTGCCAATGCGGCGTATTGAAGGCTTCTTAGAGCTCGCCCGCAAACGAATGGCACAGCCTCTGCGCAATGATCACAGCGCTTACCCGGGCTCGGACAGCTTAGGGAAATTATTAGACGAAATTCACAATCCCCAGATCAGGCTTAGTAAACTCGGTAAAACCCGTTACAAAGATTATTATATTTTGCACTGCCACTGGCAGGCGTTTAGCGCCCTGCAAACACAAATGGCGCCCGCTAGCTTCCGCGAGCATCTGCGCACGAGTTACGCCCGCGGTGAGGCGATTGCCAAGCTCTACCATGCCGATATTGTGGTACATCGTCACAACGCGATCAGCCTGCGCTTTTTTGAGGTGGAGGGTACCGATCACCCGCTGTTTCGGGCACTGTGCTGCGCCGACTTATTTCAAAGCTTAGACAAAGTATTGCGAAGCCGGGCGGGGATTGCGCATATCCACGGCGAGGGCGACCACTGGGAGTGTGCCGCCAAAGAATGCGCTGCCATTGATCAAATGCACACAGCGACAGCCGAGGGCAAGGGCACTTGGCTAGACGACGGTAGTCGTGACAATGAGCGCTTAGACGCCTGGGTAGATATTCGCGGTAATCACATTAGCGCAATGAAATCGCCTTACAGTGATTTATTAGAAAGACAGCAAACCCAGCTGAAGAAATTAACCCTGGATGCCTTCAAACAAGATGCCGCCAGAACGCAGCCTGAAGCGAATCACACTAGCTAAAAAAAACGCGGAACCAAACTTGGAACCGCGTTTTTTAGCGAGCTAAGTTTTAACTCAGCTCAACCCGCAACAATTGTTTGCAGCGCGTCTACCTTCTGGAAACCGCGCGGCAACTTGTGTCCACGTCGGCCACGCTCACCTAAATAGTGTTCCAGCTCGGCAAACTTCAAGCTTAAATGACGCTTCCCGGAGATCACTTTTAAGGTATCGCGCTCAGAGAAGATAGCGATGGCGCTCACATACTCCTCGCGATTCGCAACCCGCGCCGACGGGATACCAATCATTTTATTGCCCTTACCGCGCGGCATAAGCGGCAAATCACCAACGGGGAATATCAGCATACGACCTTCGGTTGTGACCGCCACTACGTGACTAGTCTCCATATCAGCAATCGCAACCGGCGGCAAAACCAATGCGCCTTTTGGCAACGTCAGCGCTGCTTTGCCGGCTTTGTTTTTACTCTGCAGATCCGACAGTTTTGCGATAAAGCCGTAGCCGGCATCAGAGGCCAATAAATAATGCCCCTCATCACTGCCCATCATCATGCCGGTGAAATTAACACCCGACGGTGGATTAATTCGCCCGGTTAAAGGCTCACCCTGGCCACGCGCCGACGGCAGGCCGTGAGCGGCCACCGTATAGGTTCTACCGGTACTATCGAGGATAATGACCGGTTGATTACTTTTGCCCTTAGCGGCTAATTTAAAGCGGTCGCCGGCCTTGTAGCTCAAGCTAAGCGGATCAATATCGTGGCCTTTGCCCGATCGAATCCAGCCCATTTCCGACAGCACAACGGTAACGGGTTCAGCTGAAACAATCTCTTCTTCAGAGAAAGCGCGTGCCTCACTGCGTGTAACTAGAGGTGAACGGCGCTCGTCACCAAACTCCTCGGCAACCGCCAGTAATTCTTTGCGAACCAAACTCTTCATCCGACGTGGAGAGCCCAGGGTCAACTCCAAACTATCGCGCTCAGTGGCAAGCTCATCCTGCTCACCGCGAATTTTCATTTCTTCAAGTTTTGCCAAGTGGCGTAACTTTAACTCTAGGACCGCCTCGGCCTGCGTATCGGTAATACCGAAGCGCTCCATAAGCACCGGCTTGGGCTGATCCTCTTCGCGAATAATGGCGATCACTTCGTCAATATTTAAAAACGCGATTAATAAGGCATCTAATATATGCAGACGCCTAAGTACCTTATCCAGACGGTACTCTAAACGTCGACGGGTGGTGGTGGTGCGAATTTCCAACCACTCACCAATGATTTTATCGAGCCCCTTAACCTGCGGCCGACCATCCAAACCGATGACGTTCATATTGACCCGATAACTGCGCTCCAAGTCGGTGGTCGCAAATAAATGATTCATCACCGCCTGCTTATCGACGCGGTTTGATCTGGGAATAACCACCAGACGAGTCGGGTTTTCGTGATCTGATTCATCCCGCAAATCCACCACCATTGGCAGCTTCTTGGCTTGCATCTGCTGGGCAATCTGTTCGAGCACTTTCGATCCAGAGGTCTGATGAGGCAGTGCCGTAATGACGATATCCTCACCCTCGTCTTGCCACAGTGCCCGCATACGCAATGAGCCGCGACCACTTTCATACATTTTCCGCAAATCTTCTGGCGGCGTAATAATTTCGGCATCGGTTGGGAAATCCGGGCCTTTTACATGTTCACATAACTCGGCAACGCTGGCGTTGGGTGCGTCCAGCAAATGAATACAAGCACTCACCACCTCGCGCAAATTATGCGGCGGAATGTCGGTGGCCATACCGACCGCAATACCCGTGGTGCCATTTAGTAATATATTAGGCACCCGCGCCGGTAAGGTCGCGGGCTCGTCCATTTGACCGTCAAAATTCGGCACCCAGTCAACCGTGCCCTGCCCCAGCTCACTGAGCAGAACCTCTGCGTACTTGGTTAATTTAGACTCGGTATAACGCATTGCCGCGAAGGATTTAGGATCGTCCGGCGAACCCCAGTTACCCTGACCGTCGATAAGCGGGTAACGATAGGAGAAGTTCTGCGACATCAATACCATCGCTTCGTACACAGCGCTATCGCCGTGTGGGTGGAACTTACCGATAACGTCACCCACGGTGCGCGCAGATTTCTTGTGCTTGGCATTCGCCTTAAGCCCAAGCTCACTCATGGCGTAAATAATACGGCGCTGCACCGGCTTCAGACCGTCTGCAATATTGGGTAGCGCCCGATCGAGAATGACATACATGGAATAGTCCAAATAAGCCTTCTCGGTATAACTTTTTAAGGGCATTTGCTCGACGCCATCAACGCCAATCACAATAGTTTCCGACATATTCTCTTATTCAATCCTTATTCATTGCCACTGATCACTTCATGGAATGGCTACGTACAAGCCACTACGGAACATATAACACTCTACGGGTAATTACGAAGATTCAATCCTGCTTCACCGACCTATACTGACTCCACGTTGATCAGAGGAGATCCGACATGACTGCTCAAAAAGTAGTAAGCCTATCAGAATATCGTCAAGATACGCAGCAAATGCATATAGACGACGTTAGCGCTCAGGCCTTCTTGTTTCTACAAGAGCAAGCTCAAGAACTTGATCTCCCCATGCGCAAATTGCTGAAAGAGCATTTACTAGGCATTGCCTGCGTTGTCAAAGCCGTTGAAGGTATCGACGAAGCGCAAAACTGGCTCGCACTGATTAGCGACGAAATCAGCACCGGCGAACGCCACTAAGCTCCCCCTAATGTGCGGTGATCTTCTTTTCACCGCAGCGCTCACACACATACACTGTAACTAGCTTTCCCAGCTTCACATCAAACTGCTTAGCCTTATCGACCCGCCACTTGTGAAAGCCTTCGCGGCACAGCGTATTAGGCGTTTTGCCCTGCGGCAACTTACGTTTAAAGGGCAATACATCGCCCATAGCAACTCTCCCTTAGATTCACTACAACGCTCTACCACTGCGTGGATTTCGCGATTACTATACGCGCCTTGAGATAGCTGCGCGATAACTGAACGCAACGAGGGAGCATCATGGAAATTAGCCGCAATAAAGTCGTGTCATTTCACTACGAATTACGCAACGGTGACGGCACCGTATTAGAAGATAACTTTAATGACACGCCGTCACTATATATGCACGGAGCCGATAACATCATAAGTGGCCTAGAAAAAGCCATGGCCGGCCACACGGTAGGAGATGAGTTTGAAGTCTCACTCGCGGCTAAAGATGCCTACGGTGAAATTGAACCCAATAAAACCGAACGTATTCCCGCCAAATATTTGAAGCACGAAGGTAAAATTAAAGTTGGTCAAGCCGTGCGCTTTAACACCGACAAGGGGATGCGCAATGCCACAGTGCTAAAAGTCGGTAAGTTTTCAGTCGACGTTGACCTCAACCACCCCTTGGCAGGCCAAAGCCTGAGCTTCAAAATTCTTATCAAAGATATTCGCGACGCCACCGACGAAGAAATTCGCCATCGTCACGCCCACGGTGAAGGTGGTCACCAACACTAATAAGCAAAGTTTATATTACTGTTTTCGCGACGCTCGCCAACGCTCGGCGGCATCGCGAATAAAACCCGCTACCAGATCGCGATTCTCAGCCCGAGAAAAGGTTTGGATATGGCCACCCTCATAGCTAATTAGCGTTTTCGGCTGCTTTGCAGCGGCAAGCAATCTTTCAGCGTGGCGATACGGCACCACCGGATCGTCCCGGCCGTGAATCAGCAACAGCGGCAGCGGTGAAATAGCAGAAATTTCGTCAAGCAAATTCTCTCCCTCGGGCATCGCCCATGCGGCGAGACACTGAAAAGACCAAGTAAGCCAATTCGACGCCGCAACTTTCTTAGCGATATCAGCGTAGCCGGTAAAACCCGCATCCAGAATTACCCCCGCTAGAGCGGGGTACTGCCGTCCATTACGTGCCACCGCAACACCAGCGAGACTCGCACCAATACTCTGCCCCAATACCACGATTGGCGTATTTACCTGCGCCGGCTGCGCAGAGAGATGTTGCAGCGCGGCAAGAATATCCATTTGCGCACCTCGAACACTGGCTTCACCATAAGACTGACCATAGCCGCGATAGTCTATAAGCAACACATTAATACCACGCGCGGGCAACCAATAGACGCTGGCTAAATGAGTACTTATATTTTCAGCATTGCCGTGGGCAAATAAAACGGTGGCCTCAGCTTTACCTTCCGCGGGCAACCACCAGGCACTCACCGTGCCGCCATCGGCTATTGCAATTCTGACATCTGCATACGCCAAGCCGACATCGGCTGGGCTGCGAACAAGTTGTTGCTGCGGGAAAAATAGCAAGCTCTCGCAAGCGCTAAGCACGAATACAAAGATTAAAACGAACACTCGCGAAAAAGACATTGCACGCACAACTGAGGCCATTAAAAATACCGCCGCCATGACAATTCCAATGCAGCGGATTCGCGCGCAAATTCTTTGCGATAATCCACGCTAGCCCGTATCGCCTGATTAGTGCTCAACGCCAGATTAGTGCTTAGCGACATACTCTGACGCACGCCTTCGCCAACATCTCGGCCACCACCAAAGTCCAAATATTGGACACTCAATTCACTTGCCCAGCGATCGCCCTGCCAAAGTAGTCCCGCACTGACTTTGGGTGCTATACGTAACCGGGTTTCGGCATCGTCATTGTGTTCCAAGCGTGCGCCGGGAATCACATACGCTATACCGCTCAAAAATTGGCGACTGACGCCCGCACCGCCGCTCACCCTAGCGACCAGGCTTTGTTCCGGTGATGTTTCCAAGCGCTCAAGTCCCGCCGCCACCTGCCAGCTAAGCGGCGCAAAAAAATCGTTGCGAGGAGCAAGCGAACGGATCGCCACTGGGTCGAAACGCTGAAGTCGCAGTGTATCTTCCTGCCAACGGACTTTTAATTGCCCCATCATCAGCGTCGCACCCGGAGGGTATCCGGAAACCACATCTAATGCATCGTGATAACTAATTCGCCACTCCATATCGGCATATTGCTGATGTTTGCGCGCCCCGCCAGCCACACCGAACATTGACGTCGAATGACCTAAGTCTGGCCGCCCAGGCGTGCTCGGCTGCGGTGCTGACTGCACACCGTAAGACTGAATTTGACTTAGCAATTTAAGGCTGCGACGTGCCTGCTCTGGCGTGCGCTGCTCGCGATTGCTGGTATAGCGCAAATATCGGTAAGCGGCCACCACTAGCTGCTGACGCTCCGCTACGCTAAAATTTAAAAAAGCTGGCTGCTCCAACACCTGCTCATTGGCAGCCAACTGCAATACCAGTTTGCGCTGCTCCCCATCCAAACCGGCCAATACCGCTTCTAACTCTCTGCGCTTTGACGGCCGATAACTCGGCGCTTCCGCCAAGCCACTTTCCACCACCGCTCTCACGGTATCTACTGGCATCGCGGCGTAGGCGAATTGTGATGTTAGATCCAAACCGGGTAGCGCAACTTCTAGCAGCTCAAGCAAACGGAAAGAACAATTCTCATCGAAGAAATAGTAATCAAAATTTATATTGCGCAGCTCCCAAGTATGAGCCAACAACAAATCTATTTGGGCGGCACTCAAAGACAGCGGGTATTCCCAGATATCCCGGTTTTCTAAACGACTGTATTCTTGAATTTTTTCGTAATAGGGCTGCATGCTAAATAAACCGGGATAGCCGCCTAAAATTCCTCTGTAGGCGTATAGCATGCCGTTTTCATCGGGGGGGATACTTGCCGCAAAATTCAAGGCATACGACAGGAATGCACTCTCGCCGCGCTCTCCCGCCGGATCTAAACGCAGAAAAGTATGCCCGTACATGGATGAGGGACTATTTAAATAGCTTGCCGCCAAGACCAAAACCACGCGCTCAATATCTATTTTGTCGCGCCATTCATTGTATTCACCACAATCGCTAAGCAAGCCTGCCGCTACAAGGTGCTGGCTGTGCAACCACAAATATCTTGCTGGAAAGCGGCAGGCGGTTTCAGTCGGTTTTGCCGCGAATGCAGCCAGACTTGCGTCAAATTCAGCTTTGCGGTTTTGGTCGCCATCCTCCGCCAGAAAAAACCGCCGATCATCGATATAACTCTTCGTGACTTCTTTAAAAAGTGGAGTTTGCCGCGGGAAATGTAATAGGGCTCGCCACGATGGGCTTTCCGCCAATGGCAACTCAGACGCGTATGCATACTGCGAAAATGCAGGCAATGATAAACTCAATAACAGTGTCTGCACTGTTATACGAAATAGGGGCATTCTGACTCTCGATAAAAAACGGCCCCGAAGGGCCGCTAGAAACCTTATAAAAAGATTTACGAAACGTATTTAGACAAACGCTGGTCGTCTTTCATAATGGCGAAAATAGACGCCATTACTGCATCTGCCTGCACATCGGCAGACGGGAACAGACTATTAAAGTTGTTATGCAGGCTCTCTTTAAACGCCGGGCGGTCTTCAGCGCTGATACCTAGCGATACCGCAACAGCCGTTAAAGCCTCGCCATCACCACGCGCAACATCCTCAGAAAATTCGTCCATGATGGCGCCAACATTAACCATTTTCTTGCCACCGTAGGTCAGCTGACCATCAGCTGAGCAGCCATTTGTACCGGAGGTCATACCGAAGGTATTGTTACCTGATGTGCCATTTGTAATCGAAGCTACAAGGTGCGACGGCAAGCCAGATTGCCCCGCAAATAACATATTGCCCCAACCACAATTAGGGCCACCAGGTGCAACTGCAAAAGATGCGCTAGAGCATGCCAAAAAAGCGGAAGTGATAAATAATTTTCTCATAGTTATTCCCTCGTGGAATTTATAATGTAAAAACTGCATCAAGAGATTAGCACAGCTTTGCCTGCTGTCTAGGACCTAATTTCAATATTCTCAACGATCTATAAATCATCTTTTCAATGCGCAAAAAAAAGCCCCGCTGAGCGGGGCTTTTCACAAAAGGATTTACGCCTTACTCAGCGCTTTGTCCACTCGCCTCTTCAACAACTTCTGCACTGTCAGCAACAGCTTCTTTGATAGACAGCTTGATACGACCGCGGGCATCAACATCCAGCACTTTAACCTGAACATCTTGGCCTTCTTTCAGGTAATCGCTCACGTTCTCTACGCGCTCGTCAGAGATCTGCGAGATGTGCACAAGACCGTCTTTACCCGGAAGAATTGTGACGAAGGCGCCAAAGTCTACGATACGAGCAACTTTACCCGTGTAGATTGCGCCAACTTCAGCTTCAGCTGTGATAGCTAAAATACGGTTTACTGCATCATCGCGTGATGCTGCATCAGAACCGTATACGCGAACTGTACCGTCGTCTTCGATATCGATTTGCGCACCGGTTTCTTCGCACATGCTGCGAATAGTTGCGCCGCCTTTACCGATAATGTCGCGAATTTTGTCAGAATCGACTTTCATCACGTGCATGCTTGGCGCGTTATCAGAAACACCACTACGTGATGTAGCAAGAACCTGATTCATTTGGCCAAGAATGTGCAAACGAGCTTGCTGTGCCTGCTCAAGAGCAACTTCCATGATCTTCTGGGTAATACCCTCGATCTTGATGTCCATCTGCAGAGCGGTAATACCATCAGCAGTACCCGCTACTTTAAAGTCCATATCGCCAAGGTGATCTTCATCGCCAAGGATGTCGGTTAGAACAGCAAAGCGCTCGCCTTCCTTAACCAGACCCATCGCGATACCCGCAACTGGAGCTTTTAACGGTACGCCAGCATCCATCAATGACAAGCTGCCTACACAGACAGAGGCCATTGAGCTTGAACCGTTTGATTCGGTAATTTCCGATACCACACGAATGGTATATGGGAATTCTTCAGCAGTTGGCAGAACCGCTTCTAAGCTGCGGCGCGCCAAACGGCCGTGACCAATTTCGCGACGACCGGTGCTACCCATACGACCACACTCACCTACTGAATAGGGAGGGAAGTTGTAATGCAGCATGAAGTTATCTTTAAACTCGCCCGCCAAGGCATCAACAAACTGCGCATCACGGGTAGTACCCAAAGTCGCAACGCCGATAGCCTGGGTTTCACCGCGGGTAAACAACGCAGAACCATGAGCCTTGCCAAGTACGCCAACTTCAACATTAATTGGACGAACAGTGCGGCCATCGCGGCCATCAATACGTGGTTCGCCATTTAAAATACGCTGACGAACAATTTGCTTTTCTAGTTTAGCGAATACACCGCGAACATCATCGGCGCTGTATTGTGCATCATCGCCAGTAGCCAATTCAGCGATAGCTTGATTGCGCAATTCGCCAACTTTAGCGTAGCGTTCCATTTTTTCTGTAACGCGATAGGCGTCGCCCAAGCCTGCTTTGTAACCGCCGGCTACAGCGCCTAATAATGCCGTATTTTCTTCAGCTGGCTGCCAATCCCAAGCTGGCTTACCTGTTTCAGCGGCCAACTCTTTGATCGCTTGCACGGCTGCTTGCATCTCTTGGTGTGCGTACAGTACCGCACCCAACATTTGGTCTTCAGTCAGTTGCTGTGCCTCTGACTCAACCATTAATACGGCGTCTTGAGTTCCAGCAACAACCATGTCCAACAAGCTAGCGTTTAACTGCTCGTAGCTTGGGTTGAGAATGTAACCATCTTCAGCGGTAAAGCCAACGCGCGCCGCACCCACTGGGCCAGCAAAGGGAACACCAGAAATAGCTAATGCAGCAGAGGTACCAATTAATGCCGCGATATCTGGGTCATTTGCTTTGTCTGCAGACATAACCGTACAGATAACCTGTACTTCATTCTGGAAACCTTTAGGAAACAGCGGGCGAATTGGGCGGTCGATCAGACGAGAGGTTAATGTCTCTTTTTCTGATGGACGCGCTTCGCGCTTGAAGAAACCACCAGGAATCTTACCAACAGCGTAAGTACGCTCTTGGTAGTGAACTGAGAGCGGGAAAAAGTCTTGGCCAGGCTTAGCAGATTTTGCTGCTACAACCGTACACAAAACCTGAGTGTTATCGATAGTAACCAGTACCGCACCAGTAGCTTGTCTGGCAATACGGCCGGTCTCCAGGGTGACAGTCTGGCTGCCCCACTGGAATGTTTTAGTAACGGGATTCACGGAGTAATTCCTCCCAAATATGGGTTATATAAAGTAATAAGGGGGCCACCAAGGCCCCCTCACTTATTCTTGTTTTAGCGACGCAGACCGAGACGTTTGATCAATTTAACGTAACGCTCTTGGTCTTTACGTTTCAGATAATCCAGCAATTTACGACGCTGGTTTACCATGCGAATCAAACCACGACGTGAGTGGTGATCCTTTTTGTGGCCTTCAAAGTGGCCTTGTAGTTTATTGATGTTAATGGTCAACAATGCGACCTGTACTTCTGGTGAACCAGTATCGCCTTCGGCAGTCTGGTAGTCCTTAACAACATCAGCTTTCTCAATAGCAGATAATGCCATCTTCTTTTTCCTCATTACGAATATGCGTTTATAAATCGAGCCTGACCGTGCATATTTACAGTCAGGTTCGGAAGGAGAGACAGCTTGCCAACACCTTCATTTCTGTTTACCGAACTTGCGGCACAAATTCAGCCGCGCATTATCACACAGTTGAGAGCAAACGACGAGGTGTAACACGTCCATCGTCTAAAATTTCACCAATTCCGAGGAATTTTTGTGTCTCACTTAGCAATACCACCATACCGGAAGTAGGTGCAGCGGCGACTTGAACCGGTTGCCCCTGCATTAAATAGTGGGCTGCGGTTTCACCCAAACTCAGCTGTGGAATATGCCCCAGGGCATCAGTTATCGGTAATAACAGCGCATCTAAACCATCGAAGTCCTCGGCATCACGCAGCGCTTGTAGAGCTTCTATCGATACCGATTGCGCCTCCACAAACGGACCTGCCTGCAAGCGCCGCAGGGCGGCCACGTGGCCGCCACATCCAATCGCCGCCCCCAGGTCTTCAGCCAATGAGCGAATATATGTGCCTTTACTACACCTGACTCGCACGACCGCGCGCGCTAAAGGACCGGGGGTAAACGACTCCAATTCAAACTCACGAATTGTCACTGGTCGCGCAGGACGCTCAACAGTAATGCCCTTGCGGGCCAGCTCATAAAGGGGCTTGCCGTCGCGCTTAAGTGCCGAATACATCGGTGGCACCTGTAGGATATCACCGCGCAATTTTGCTATTTGGGTTTCTAGTTCTGCTGCGGTGAGATTGGAGGCGTCAACGTCGGCTAAAATTGCACCCTCAGCATCGCCGGTATCCGTTTGCTGACCAAAGATGAAGTGGCTGCGATACTCTTTATCGGCATCCAATAAATACTGGGAGAATTTTGTCGCCTCGCCAAAGCAGACAGGCAGTACACCGGTAGCCAAAGGATCTAGCGCGCCGGTATGCCCTGCTTTGCTGGCATTATAAATAGCGCGAGCGGTAACCATCGCACCATTGGAAGATTTACCTGGCGGCTTATCCAATACCAAAATGCCGTCAACTGACCGGCCTTTACGACGCCTAGCCAAACCAGCTATTCCCCGTCTTCATCCGTGTGACGGCTGCGATCAGCTTCAACTGCATCTTGAATAAGCTTGCTGATATGTTGACCGCGATTAACGCTGGTATCGTAATAAAATCGCAGTTGCGGTGTGGTGCGAGCATTGTTGATTTTAGCGACTTGACTGCGCAAAAAACCCGCTGCCTTATTTAACACCGCCAAAGATTCTTTCGCCTCTTCAGCCGTGTTCTTACCCATCACGGTAACGTAAATCTTGGCATGACTGAGGTCGCGACTGACCTGAGCGTCGATGACACTGACCATGCCAAGACGCGGATCCCTAAGCTCTTTCTGGATAAAACTACCCAGTTCACGCTTTAAAAAGTCAGCGATCCGCGCTGTACGGCTAAACTCTTTCAATTGACTCGCTACTCCGCAACGTCAGCCTTTACAGGCTGCGCGCAATTTCCTTCACTTCGAACACTTCGATTTTGTCGCCTGGGCGCACATCTTTGTAGTTCTTCACGCCGATACCACATTCCATACCGTTCTTAACTTCGGCTGCATCATCTTTAAAGCGGCGGAGAGACTCCAACTCGCCTTCATAGATAACAACATCGGCGCGCAGAACACGGATACGCTTGCTGCGGTAAACCGTACCTTCAATAACCATACATCCAGCAATATCGCCAAACTTAGGTGAACGGAATACATCGCGAACCTCGGCAACACCGACGATTTCCTCGCGCATTTCAGGACTCAACATACCTGTTAATGCCGCGGTGACATCATCAATCACGTCGTAGATTACGCTGTAGTAACGAAGATCAACGCCTTCATTTTCAGCTAATTTACGCGCACTGGAGTCTGCTCGCACATTGAAACCAAACATAACCGCGCCCGACGTTAAGGCTAGGTTTACGTCGGTTTCAGTGATACCACCAACACCAGCAGAAACAATGTTAACGCTAACTTCGTCGTTACCGATGTCCATTAAGGACGCCTGTAATGCTTCGAGAGAACCGCGAACATCTGTTTTAAGTACCACATTCAGAATACGGCGCTCTGCCGACTCCATGCTTTCAAACATACGATCAAGTTTAGCCGCTTGCTGACGTTTAATGCGCTGCTCGCGATCACGCACTTGGCGGAAGTCTGCGACTTCACGGGCGCGCTTGTCGTTCTCAACAACAACAAAGCTATCGCCTGCGTCTGGCGTGCCATCAAGACCCAAGATCTCTACAGGAATAGATGGACCCGCTTCTTTAACCGGCTTGCCGTTTTCGTCGAGCATTGCCCGCACGCGACCTGAACACTGGCCAGCAAGAACGATATCGCCTTGGCGCAACGTACCGCTCTGAATCAGCAGTGATGCAACTGCACCGCGGCCTTTATCTAAGCGAGACTCGATAACCAAGCCCTGCGCCGGCAAATCTGATGCCGCTTTCAACTCAAGCAATTCTGCCTGCAGCAAGACTGCGTCCAGCAACTTATCGATACCTTCACCAGTATGTGCAGATACATGCACAAACTGCGTATCGCCGCCCCACTCTTCGGAAATAACATCTTTCGCTGAAAGCTCGTTTTTCACCCGATCTGGATCCGCACCTTCTTTATCCATTTTATTGACCGCGACCACCAGCGGCACACCCGCCGCTTTCGCGTGGACAATGGCCTCTTCAGTCTGCGGCATCACACCATCATCGGCAGCCACCACCAGGATCACGATATCGGTACTCTTAGCACCCCGCGCCCGCATCTGCGTAAACGCAGCGTGACCTGGGGTATCGAGGAAGGTGATCATGCCGTGACCGGTTTCAACGTGATAAGCACCGATGTGCTGAGTGATACCACCCGCCTCACCGCTGGCAACCTTGGTTTTACGGATATAGTCGAGCAATGAGGTCTTACCGTGGTCAACATGACCCATAACCGTCACAACAGGCGCTCTCGCTATCATGGTACCAGCACCACGGGCACCTAATGTTTCCTCTAGCGCTTCTTCAACTGCATCCTCAGAAACCAACTTCACTGAGTGGCCCATTTCCTCGACCACAAGCTGAGCAGTTTCCTGATCAATAGGCTGGTTGATAGTAACCATCAAGCCCATCTTGATCATTTCTTTAATAACTTCGGCAGCTTTCACTTTCATCTGCTGAGCAAGCTCTGCCGCGGTGGTGGTTTCACCAATATTTACGGCATAAACGATCTTATCTGTCGGCGCTTGGAAAGCATGACGCTGCGCATCGTCTGGCAACTTCAAGGTCTTCTTCTTGCGACGACCGCCAAAAGAACCGGCGCCATCTAAATCATCGCGCTTGTTGCCGCGGGATTTACCACCTTTACGGCGCGGACGATCATCGTCGGCAGCGGCATTATCACTTGGTGCGGCGCGACGGTGATGACGAGGTGCTGGCTTTTCTGCGTCACCGGCAGCCTTACCCGCTGGCGCTGCAGCTGGTGCATTTGCTGGCGCTTGAGATTTTGCTTTACGCTTCTCTTCATCGCGCTTTTTGTCTGCCAATACTTCGGCGCGACGCTCTTGAACTCGCTTTTCTTCTTCTTTACGACGCAAAATTGCGCGCTGACGAAGAACCTCAGGGTCAACGTCTAAAACTTCCTCAACCACTTCACGGTATTCATCCGTTTTATTTGCTGGGGTCGCTACTTGAGCCGGTACAGGCTCTTCTTTAACAGGAACAGGCTCTGGCGCTTTCTCTTCAGCAACAGGTTCCGGCGCGGGCTCAGGGGTCTTCTCTTCAGCAACTGGCTCTGGGGCCGCAACTTCCACCTTTGGCTCTGGCTCTGGCGCTGCCCCTACCTCTGCTTGAACTTCAGGCACCGCCTTGGGAGCCTCAACTTCTGCTGCAGCTTCGGCACGCAGTCGCTCTTCAGCCGCCGCTTCGGCTGCCATTTCCGCAGGGTCGCGCTTGATATAGGTCCGCTTTTTACGAACTTCGATATTAACCGTTTTCTTACCCGCACCCGATCCGGTCTTGAGCGTACTCAAGGTTTTACGCTGCAAGGTTATTTTCTGTGGTGCCTCGGCTGATTCTCCGTGGCTCCGCTTTAAGAAAGTCAGCAGAGTTTGCTTGTCTTCATCAGACACAGCTTGTCCGGCAGCGCTGTGTGACAGCCCGGCCTCTTTCATTTGCCGCAATAAACGTTCTACAGGCGCGCCAACGACTTCGGCAAGCTGGCTCACGGTAACTTCAGCCATTCATCATTCTCCCTAAACGGTACGACTCGCTTATTTTGCAGATTCGTCTTCGTCTGCAAACCACGGAGCGCGGGCTGTCATAATTAACTCTCCAGCCCGTTCTTCAGTCATGTCTTCAATGTCGAGAAGATCTTCAACAGCCTGCTCGGCCAGATCTTCCATCGTTACAATGCCACGGCTGGCAAGAATGAAGGCAAGGTGTTTTTCCATGCCATCCATTGTCAATAAATCTTCAGCCGGCTCTGCACTTTCTAATTTCTCTTCACTCGCTATCGCTTGGGTCAACAAGGCGTCCTTCGCACGAGCACGCAACTCTTGCGCAATGTCCTCGTCGAAGCCTTCAATTGACATCATTTCTTCAAGCGGCACGTAGGCAACTTCTTCCAGCGTTGTGAAGCCTTCTTCTACCAACACCTCAGCAATGTCTTCACCCACATCCAGGGCTTCAACAAAAAAGCTAATTACCTGTCCTGATTCTTGCTCGTGTTTAGCACCCATCTCCTCGATGCTCATCACGTTGATTGTCCAGCCAGTTAACTGACCGGCAAGGCGAACATTTTGCCCCGCACGACCAATGGCTTGCGCGAGATTGTCATCGGCCACACCCACATCCATAGTATGGCTATCTTCATCAACGACAATAGACTCAACTTCGGCGGGCGCCATTGCATTAATAACCAACTGCGCTGGATTATCGTCCCACAAAATAATATCGACGCGCTCATTACCCAACTCACCGGAAACCGCTTGCACACGCGAACCGCGCATACCAACGCAAGCGCCGACTGGGTCGATACGGCCATCATTTGTTTTTACAGCAATCTTTGCCCGTGAACCCGGGTCGCGAGCAGCGGCGCGAATCTCGATAACATCTTCAGAAACTTCAGGCACTTCGATCTTGAATAGCTCGATCAGCATTTCTGGACAGGCGCGACTCAAAAACAATTGCGGGCCGCGGGCCTCTGGGCGCACATCTGCCAAAATTGCGCGAACGCGATCATTGATCCGGAATACTTCGCGACCAACTAACTCTTCACGGGGCAATAGAGCTTCGGCATTGTTACCTAGGTCGACAATAATACTGTCGCGCGTCACCTTCTTAACGGTGCCATTTATAAGCTCGCCAACGCGATCGCGGTATTCATCAACGATTTGCGCGCGCTCTGCTTCGCGAACTTTTTGCACGATAACTTGCTTGGCAGTTTGCGCAGCAATACGACCAAAACCCACGTTCTCAACGATCTCTTCGTGAGTGTCGCCCGCTTTTAAATCAGTGCTGTACTCATGCGCCTCTTCGATCGTTAGCTGAGTACCCAGCAACGCCATCTCATCATCAGGCATGACCAACCAGCTGCGAAAAGTCTGATAATCACCCGTGTTGCGATCTATCACCACACGAATTTCAGAATCTTCGTCATAACGTTTCTTGGCGGCTGTTGCCAATGCCTGTTCAATCGCTTCGAAAATGATAGTTTTAGAAACACCTTTTTCGTTCGATACGGCCTCAACTACCAGCAATATTTCTTTACTCATTATCCGCCTCTTTCCGCAGCCGGCTATTTGAAATCATTAACCCCGATTAAAATCGAGGCACGACATTCGCTTTATCAATTTGATCGAAGGGAAGCAAATAATCATGCTCCTCCACGTTCAATACCACATCACCATCCTCGATGCCTGTCAGGCGACCGAGAAACTTTCTACGCCCCTCAAAAGAGGTGCGCAAACGAATACTTACATCATTACCAATGTACTGCTCAAACTGTGCCAGCGTGTATAGCGGCCGATCCATACCCGGCGACGACACTTCGAGGTTGTACTCACCCGCGATAGGATCCTCAACATCTAGTACGCCGCTGATTTGGTGACTGGCCTTCGCGCAATCATCAACACCAATCCCATTTTCACTATCAATATACACACGCAACAAAGTGTGACGACCATGAGACTGATAATCCAAACCCCATAGTTCATAGCCAAGAGCTTCCACCCCCGGCCTTAACAATTCTTCTAACTTGACGGTCTTGTTGGACAAGTTCACTACCCACCAATAAAAAATGGGCCCAAGGCCCACCATCGAAATTCTTTGACGTACGCCCTTTAGCGATACGAAAAAGCCCCTTTGGAAGGGGCTTCTAAAAACTTCTGATCTATATAAAGCGAAGTCACCCAACGCCCACAAAGGAAGCCTATAAAACCCGTGCCGCCACCTCATATCAGGAGGCGCATTATAGTCGGCGACCACAAGCAGGTCAAGCCAAACGGCTGACACGGAAAGGAATACAGGGGCAATTACACACTTACGCGAGAAACAAAAAAGGATAATCATCACAGACAATTATCCTTTTTAAAAATTGGTGCCGAAGGCGGGACTTGAACCCGCACGAGCTATGCTCACCACCCCCTCAAGATGGCGTGTCTACCAATTCCACCACTTCGGCTAATTTTTTACTCGACCACCGCCGGCATATCACTCTCTGCCGGCATATCCGACTCAGCACCACCCGCTTGAGCAGGCATGCTATCGTCACCAACCGGAGCAACATCACGACTTTCCTGCAACACAGGCACGTCAATAATGTCTTCACCACCACCGCTACGCTGCTTCGCCACATAGGCGAGCGACAAACTTGTAATGAAGAATAAGGTAGCCAATATTGCAGTCGCCCGTGTTAACGCGTTGCCGCTACCACTACTACCAAATAAAGTTTGTGACGCACCAGAGCCAAACGAAGCCCCCATGTCTGCGCCTTTACCTTGCTGAACCAAGATCAAACCAATAATGGCAAGACCAGCCAACACATGTACTATTAAAATAATCTGTTCCATTACTCCGCCGCCCGACATATTGCGGAAAATTCCTGTGCATCAAGTGACGCACCACCAACTAAACCGCCATCAATATCCGCCTGAGCGAACAATTCACCTGCATTGGCAGCCTTGACACTACCGCCATACAGAATTCGCAAACCCTTCGCCAATAACTCATCTTTTTTCGAAAAAAGTGCGCGAATAAAAGCATGCACTTCTTGAGCCTGATCAGGACTTGCCGTTTTACCTGTGCCAATTGCCCAAACCGGCTCGTAAGCAACTACAATCAAACGTAACTGCTCAGCACTTAATGTCGAAAATATCGGCTTAAGCTGGGCTGAAATAACTTCAAGAGTTGCACCCTCATCACGCTGCGCCTCGGTCTCACCGACACACACCAAAGGTATCAATCCCTGCAGCAAAGCCTGCTTAGCTTTTTGCGCAACTTGCTCACTGGTTTCACCGTACATTGCTCGGCGCTCAGAATGCCCAACAATGACATAGCGGCACCCGACATCAGCCAGCATTGAGGCAGACACCTCACCTGTATATGCACCTTCACTGGGTTGGTCACACACATTCTGATTACCAACTGCAACTGGCGAGCCGCTCAAGCCAACTAACACCTGCGCCAAATACACCGAGGGAGGGAAAACCGCGATATCAACACCAGGCTCAGCAGGTAGGGAGGCTTTCATTTCCGCCACCAATTTTCCAATGCTGGCGCTGTCGCCACACATTTTCCAATTCCCTGCTACGAGATTACTCCGCATGCCATTTCCCTTAGCGCAAAATGGGCGCCAATCTTACATAAACTTATAAATACATACAAGAACAGCCACCACTTATGATGAAAGCTTTTGCACCTTGTCGCTCAGACGCTGGCACAAGTCCGCAACTTGCGCACCGTTCTCGCCCTCAACCATTACTCTCACCAAGGGCTCAGTGCCTGAGGCGCGCAATAATACCCTGCCTCTGCCTGCTAATTCCAGCTCAACTTGGCCGACCGCAGCGCGTAATTCCGAATGATTCAAATCCATCGGTTTTTGTATGCGGATATTTTGCATTATTTGCGGAAACTTTTTCACGGGCGCTCGCAGCTCCAACAAACTCTTACCGCTCGCCCGCACCGCCTGCACAACTTTTAATGCGGCAACAATGCCATCACCGGTGGTACTCACATCACCACAAATTATATGGCCAGAATTTTCACCACCGAGCGTCCAGCCCAGTGCATTCATTCGCTCTTTTACGTAGCGATCGCCGACCTGCGCGCGCTCGAATGAAACACCCAGCGCTTTCAAGGCCAACTCAAAACCAAGATTTGACATCAAGGTTCCCACCACACCTTCGCAGCGCTCCCCGCGACGAAGCTGCTCCGCGGCAATGATATACAGAAGCTCGTCACCATCAACCAGCTCTCCCGACGCATCTGCAAATACTACGCGATCTCCATCACCGTCGAAGGCGATACCGAAATCAGCACACTCCTGAACAACCCGCGCCTGCATATCAGCAGGGTGAGTAGAGCCAACGCCAGCGTTAATATTCAAGCCATCGGGATTCGCCCCCATGACAATTGTCTGAGCACCCAGCTCAGAAAAAACTGCCGGCGCGACGTGGTAAGTCGCACCGTTAGCGCAATCGAGAACAATCTTTAAACCGGCTAATGACAGACCTGTCTGACCAGTGGATTTACAGTATTCAATATAGCGCCCAGCAGCATCGTCAATACGCCGCACCTTACCCAACTTTGCCGACTCAACCGTGGTCATACTGATATCAATGGCTTCTTCGATCGCTATCTCCAACTCATCAGGTAATTTGGTACCGTCAGCGGAAAAAAACTTAATGCCATTGTCGTAATAAGGGTTGTGACTCGCGCTGATGACAATCCCTGCACGCGCTTGGAATGTTCTAGTTAAATAGGCAATTGCAGGTGTTGGCATCGGCCCCAACAGCAAGACATCAACACCCGCTGCCACCAATCCCGCTTCCAAAGCGGACTCAAACATATAACCGGAAATTCGGGTGTCTTTACCAATCAGAACCTTACTGCGACCTTCACGAGCGAACACTTGCCCTACAGCCCAACCCAATTTCAAAACAAACTCAGGCGTAATCGCGCCTTCGCCGACGCGCCCGCGAACACCATCGGTACCAAAATATTTTCTAGCCATTATTACTTTTCTCAAACTTCACAGCAGCTGCAAGCTTCACTGCATCAACGGTTTCTTTGACGTCGTGTACGCGCAGAATGTGCGCGCCGCGCTCTACTGCCATCGCGGCCATAGCCACACTCGCCGCCAACCTCTCTTCAACTCCACGCCCAGTAAGTGCACCCAGCATAGACTTTCTTGAAACCCCAACCAATACCGGAAACCCCATCCCCACAAAGGCGGGCAAGCGGCGAAACAATTCAAAATTATGTGCCACGGTTTTACCAAATCCAAAACCCGGATCGAGCAATATTTGCTCCTTCGATATACCCGCGGCAACACAGGCGGCAACGCGCCCATGCAAAAACGCAGCAACCTCGTCAAAAATATTTTGGTAATCGGGATTCTCTTGCATAGAGCTGGGCTCACCCTGCATATGCATTAAACACACTGGCAAACCACTCTCTACTGCAGCATCAAGCGCACCCAGTCGTGACAACGCTCGTACATCATTGATTAAATCCGCACCCAACTGCACTGCGCCGCGAATAACCTGCGGAGTACTCGTGTCTACTGAAATAATGGTATCAAAGCGTTGAGAGATAGCCTCAACCACCGGCAGCACTCGCTCACATTCTTCCTCAGCACTAACTGGTATAGAACCCGGCCGGGTTGACTCACCACCGACATCGATCAGCGATGCTCCCTCTCTGCACGCCTCATCAACTCGGCGCAAAACTTTTTCAAGCAGAACGCCACCGGCGTGGAATGCACCGCCATCGGAAAATGAGTCAGGAGTCACGTTGATAATCGCCATTACTTTCGGCTCGCTTAGGTCTAACATGCGAGCGCCGCAGCGGAGCTGCGGCGACGATTGGCTTACCAGGGAGTTCATTGCAAACTCAGTGATCACTCACCGAGCCAACAAAAGGGTCTTCCGGGCGATTCTTTTTGTCATTGTCATCGTCAGCACTAGGCTCAGAGTCAACATCGCTCTCAGAAGACTCCGCCTTATGACCGCCGCGGCGATCGTCATCATCCCAACCCGCTGGCTTGCGCGGAGTACGACCAGACATAATATCGTCTATTTGCTTGGCGTCGATGGTTTCATACATCATCAAGGCGTCTGCCATGACATCTAATTTACCGCGATGCTCTTCAAGGATTCCCCGCGCGATGCCATAGCACTCGTCAATAATACGGCGAACTTCTTCATCGATTTGTCGCGCAGTCTCACCCGAATGCCCCTTACCCTGCTGACCCGCCGAGCGACCGAGAAAAACCTCTTCCTCTGCATCGTCATACATCAGCGGCCCCATCTTGTCTGACAAGCCCCACTTGGTAACCATCTTACGGGCGATATCGGTCGCGCGCTGAATATCATTCGAGGCACCCGTTGTCACACCATCCGGCCCCAAGGTCATCTCTTCCGCAATTCGACCGCCAAATAAAGAACAAATCTGGCTAGTAATATGCCTGCGACTCAAACTGTATCGGTCTTCTTCTGGCAGGAACATGGTCACACCCAAGGCCCGACCACGGGGAATGATACTCACCTTATACACTGGGTCATGTTCAGGCACAGTGCGGCCAACAATGGCATGACCGGCTTCGTGATAGGCAGTATTTAATTTTTCTTTATCTGACATCACCATAGATTTGCGCTCCGCGCCCATCATGATTTTGTCCTTTGCCAAATTAAACTGCTCCATGCTCACCAAACGCGAATTACCGCGGGCAGCAAACAAAGCCGCCTCATTGGCAAGGTTCGCAAGATCTGCACCAGAGAAACCCGGTGTACCGCGCGCAATGATCGATGCCTCGACATCATCACCCAAGGGCAATTTACGCATATGTACTTTCAAGATTTGCTCGCGGCCGCGAATATCTGGCAAACCCACCACTACCTGGCGATCAAAACGACCTGGGCGCAAGAGGGCGGGATCAAGCACGTCTGGGCGGTTAGTTGCCGCAATAACGATAACACCGTCATTTGCTTCAAAACCGTCCATCTCAACGAGCAATTGGTTTAGGGTCTGTTCGCGCTCATCGTGACCGCCGCCCATACCCGCGCCACGATGGCGACCAACCGCATCAATCTCATCAATAAAAATAATGCACGGCGCCTGCTTCTTAGCCTGCTCAAACATATCGCGCACACGAGATGCGCCGACACCGACAAACATTTCAACAAAATCAGAACCTGAAATAGAGAAGAATGGCACCTTCGCTTCGCCAGCAATCGCTTTTGCCAACAAGGTTTTACCAGTACCTGGAGGACCAACCATCAGCACACCGCGGGGGATTCGACCACCCAAACGCTGAAACTTACCGGGGTCGCGCAGAAACTCTACCAACTCCTGCACATCTTCTTTTGCTTCATCTACGCCCGCCACATCGGCAAACGTCGTTTTAATCTGGTCTTCACTTAATAGCCGCGCCTTGCTCTTACCAAAGGCCATCGGGCCGCCTTTGCCGCCGCCGGCACCGCCCTGCATTTGACGCATAAAAAACATGAAGATCGCAAGAATGATCAATATCGGGAAGCTGGCTACCAGCAGCTGCGTCCACAAACTTTGGCGCTCTGGCTTGGTACCCTCAACAACCACATTGTGCTGTAACAGATCATCGATTAATTTTGGATCGTCCAGCAGTGGGCGCACACTCTCAAAGCGGCTGTTATCGTTGCGCTCGCCACTGATCACTAGGCCGTCGATTACGACTTTTCGGACACGCTCATTCTGCACTTCCGTAATGAACTGCGAGTAATTGAGCTGCTCGGTGGGTGACTGGACGCTGAAGTTATTAAAAACAGTCAACAGGACTGCAGCAATAACCAGCCACAACAGTAAATTCTTTGCCATATCGTTCAAAAACCGATCCTCACGCTGCTCTGTTCGCAAAGTGCATAAAACGGGAAATTAGCCCCAACGTCTGCTCACTCTACTACATTAATTAGGCACCCTCTACGCAATAATTATCCGCGTAGACCAGTAGCCACTAGGTAAACTTCCCGCGATCTCGGCCTTGACGCAGCCGGTTTACGGGTCACCACCTTACTAAAACGTTCGCGAAGAAGGCGCATATATTCCTCAAAACCTTCCCCTTGGAAAATCTTGGTGACAAATCCGCCGCCGGGCCGCAAAACCAAACCCGCCATGTCCAACGCCAGCTCACACAGATACATAGACTGCGGCTGATCAACGTCTCTCATACCACTCATATTGGGGGCCATATCTGAAATTACAAGATCTGCCTTCTGATTACCCAAAAAAGCCATCAATTCATTGAAGACCTCTTCCTCGGTGAAATCACCCCGAATAAACTCAACTCCGGCGATGCTGTCCATGTCCAGAATATCGGATGCCAGCACCTGACCGTTGTGCCCCACCAGCATAGCAGCCACCTGCGACCAGCCGCCGGGCGCACTACCTAAGTCGACCACACTCATACCGGGCTTAATCAGGCGATCTTTTTCCTGAATTTCCAATAACTTATAGCAAGCGCGTGAACGGTAACCTTCCTTCTGGGCCTTTTTGACGTAGTGATCGTCAAAATGTTCCTTCATCCACGCATCACTTGATCCAGACCGTTTAGCCACATCCACTCCCTTAATAGCGAGAATTCACATTTCAGCGCGGCCGCCTTTCGAGTAAAATGCTCGGCCATGCCTTTTTCGGTTTAGTAATATTATGCCCAAGTTCAGCGCCAGCGATAAAAAACACCTCCGCAGTATCGGTCACAAACTCAATCCCGTTGTGATGATCGGCGATCGCGGCTTGAGTGAAGGCGTGATGACCGAAATTGACCGCGCACTAGACGATCACGAACTCATCAAAGTTAAAGTAAATATCGCTGAACCGACAGAGCGCCGAGCTTTAATTGATCAATTTTGTGCCGCCCACAAGGCGCAATTGGTGCAAGCTATCGGCAAGATCGCATTGATTTACCGCCCAGCCAAGAAACCTAACCCGAAGCTGTCCAACCTACTTCGGGCATAAGCCCCCAGTTTATTTACTCGGCGAGGTGTTGCACCTTGTCGATTTCATATTCTATGGTGCCGCCCGGCGCCGCAACCATTGCGACATCACCTTCCTCTTTGCCGATAAGGGCGCGCGCAATCGGAGACGTGACGGATATTTTGCCCAGCTTCACACTGGCCTCATCCTCACCCACTATACGGTAAGTCACTTCTTCATCGGTTTCGCAGTTGATCAGCGTTACCGTAACCCCAAAGATCACTTTGCCGGTATAGGGGATTGCAGAAATATCGATCACCCGCACACCAGCGAGCTTACCTTCTATTTCTTGAATACGGCCTTCGCAAAACCCCTGCTGCTCACGGGCAGCGTGGTATTCGGCATTCTCTTTTAGATCGCCGTGGGCGCGCGCCTCAGCAATCGCTTGCGTGATACGCGGACGCTCGACAGATTTTAAATTTTTTAACTCATCGCGCAGCGCTTTTTCGCCGGCAACCGTCATTGGCACCTGATTCATTGCATCATACCCTCGTGCACGTCCTGTAGACGGCGCACTGTTTTTTCTTCACCAAAGGCCAAAGCCTGACAAATTGCCTCGGCACCGGCAAGTGTTGTTGTGTAACTTACCTTGTTTACCAAAGCACTGCGGCGAATCAGCGATGAATCGGCGATCGCCTGCTTACCTTCAGTGGTGTTAATAATTAAATCGACGTCGCCATTTTTAACCATATCAACAATATGCGGACGACCTTCAAGTACTTTATTCACCCGCTGACAAGTCAAACCAGCGGCGGTTAATACCTTATGAGTACCACGTGTGGCGCAAAGGGTAAAACCCTGAGCAACTAACTGCTTAGCAACCTCAATAGCGCCGTCTTTATCTGGATCACGGACACTGATAAAAGCGTGCCCACTTGTCGGGAAGACTTCGCCAGCGCCAACAGCGGCTTTGGCAAAGGCTTCGGCGAAGGTTTCACCCAAGCCCATAACCTCACCAGTAGACTTCATTTCTGGCCCAAGTATCGGATCGACACCAGGGAATTTAGCGAAGGGGAATACCGCTTCTTTAACCGAGAAATACTTAGGGATAATCTCGGTAGTGAAGTTTTGATCCGCCAAGCTGGTACCGGCCATACAGCGCGCAGCAACTTTGGCCAGCGACACACCGATGCATTTAGACACAAATGGCACCGTGCGCGAAGCGCGCGGATTTACTTCGATGACATAAATCTCGCCGTCCTGCACAGCCAGCTGCACGTTCATCAAACCGATAACGCCCAACTCCAAGGCCATGGCCTTAACAATCTCGCGCATACGATCCTGCACTTCCGCAGACAAAGAGTATGGCGGTAAAGAACAAGCCGAATCACCGGAGTGAACACCCGCCTGCTCTATATGCTGCATGATCGCGCCGATCACTACTTGCTTGCCATCTGACACCGCATCGAGATCAACCTCAACCGCAGCATTCAAGAAATGGTCTAGCAGAACGGGCGACTCATTAGAAACCCGAACCGCCTCGCGCATATAGCGCTGCAATTCGTCTTCCTTATAAACGATTTCCATGGCGCGGCCACCCAATACATAGGACGGGCGCACAACCAAAGGGTAGCCAATTTTAGCCGCCGCCAACAGTGCCGCTTCTTCTGAGCGCACAGTTGTATTTGGTGGCTGCTTCAACTCAAGCCGCTCGATCATTTGCTGAAAACGCTCACGATCTTCCGCGCGGTCGATGGCATCTGGCGACGTACCAATAATGGGCACACCGGCCGCCTCAAGGTCGCGCGCCAACTTCAATGGCGTTTGGCCACCGAACTGGACGATAACGCCTTTGGGTTTTTCTTTGGCAACAATTTCCAGCACGTCTTCGAGGGTTACTGACTCAAAGTACAAACGGTCTGAAATATCGTAATCCGTCGACACTGTCTCAGGGTTACAGTTGACCATAATGGTCTCGTAACCATCTTCACGCATGGCCAATGCCGCGTGTACACAGCAGTAATCGAATTCAATACCTTGACCGATACGGTTAGGGCCACCACCGATCACGAGGATTTTATCGCGGTCAGATGGCAGTGACTCACACTCTTCTTCGTAGGTGGAGTACATATAAGCCGTCGACGTCGCAAACTCTGCCGCACAGGTATCCACACGCTTGTATACTGGGCGAATGTCTAAGCTGTGGCGCAGGGTGCGCAATTGTTTTTCGCTAACCGCAAGCAACACTGCCAAACGCTGATCTGAAAAACCTTTGCGCTTTAAACGCCACATCAAATCTTTGCTGATGTCGGTTAACGTTAAGGTTTTTAGCGAGTTTTCAGTTTTAACAATATCTTCAATTTGAACGAGGAACCACGGATCAATCCAAGAGTGTTCAAATACTTCGTCGACACTCATACCTGCGCGGAAAGCATCGGCAACAAACCAAATGCGCTCTGGACCTGGGTTGGTCAATTCGGCAATTAATATGTCGCGAGCGTCGTCGCGATCCACATCGATTTGGTGCTCAAAACCAGCCGAGCCAACTTCAAGGCCGCGCAATGCTTTTTGCAGGGATTCCTGGAAGGTACGGCCAATCGCCATCACTTCGCCAACAGATTTCATCTGGGTGTGCAGACGCGTTTGCGCCTCACCAAACTTCTCGAAGGTAAAGCGCGGTATTTTTGTAACGACGTAATCGATTGCCGGCTCAAATGACGCGGGGGTCGCACCGCCGGTAATATCGTTTTGCAGCTCATCGAGGGTATAGCCAATCGCCAACTTAGCAGCCACTTTGGCTATTGGGAAGCCCGTTGCTTTAGAGGCCAAGGCCGATGACCGACTCACCCGCGGGTTCATTTCAATTACGACCAAACGACCCGTGTGCGGCTCCATACCGAACTGAACGTTAGAGCCGCCAGTTTCCACGCCAATCTCACGCAATACCGCGCAAGAGGCGTTTCGCATGATTTGATATTCTTTATCAGTTAACGTTTGCGCCGGCGCAACGGTGATCGAATCGCCCGTGTGCACGCCCATGGGGTCGAAGTTTTCGATAGAGCAAACAATGATGCAGTTGTCGTTTTTATCACGCACAACTTCCATCTCAAATTCTTTCCAGCCAATCAAGCTCTCATCAATCAGCAGCTCATTGGTTGGCGACAGATCGAGACCACGGGTACAGATCTCAATAAACTCTTCTTTGTTATAGGCAATACCGCCACCTGAGCCGCCCATGGTAAAACTGGGGCGAATAATCGCGGGGAAACCGATGGTATCCAGAACCTGTAAAGCCTCTTCCATGCTATGGGCGATGGCGGAATTTGGCGTCTCTAAACCGATACGCTTCATTGCTTGGTCGAATAGCTGACGATCTTCCGCCATATCGATGGAGTCTTTGGTCGCACCGATCATTTCAACGCCGTACTTGGCCAGCACGCCTTCGCGATCCAAATCCAAGGCGCAGTTCAACGCCGTTTGACCGCCCATCGTGGGCAGCAAGGCATCGGGACGCTCTTTCTCAATAATCTTGGCAACCGTTTCCCAGACCACTGGCTCGATATACGTGGCATCCGCCATTGCCGGGTCAGTCATGATGGTCGCGGGGTTAGAGTTCACCAGAATGACTCTGTAACCCTCTTCCCGCAGGGCTTTACACGCCTGCGCACCGGAGTAATCAAACTCGCAAGCCTGACCGATAACAATCGGGCCGGCACCGAGGATAAGAATGCTTTGGATATCAGTTCTTTTTGGCATAAGTGCTAATCATCTGACTCTGTGCTTCGTTACAAAAAAGTCGGACGTCGGAAGCTGGACGTCAGACGCCAAAGTCGGGCGCGACAGTGTATTTTCTCGCCAGACGCCAGACTTCCGACGCCAGACAAACAAAACCGCATACAAAGCCGCGATGCCGAACTTTCTACTAAGCCTGCTTAGAGGCTTTGATCAAATCTATAAACTGATTAAACAAGGGCGCAATGTCATGCGGACCAGGGCTCGCCTCTGGATGCCCCTGAAATCCGAACGCGGGGACATCAGTGCGCCGAATACCCTGCAATGAACCGTCAAATAATGACTTATGGCTAACCACAAGGTTTTCTGGCAACGTGCTTTCGTCAACAGCAAAACCATGGTTCTGACTGGTGATGTGCACCACTTTCGTTGCCAAATCCTGCACCGGGTGGTTAGCGCCGTGATGGCCAAACTTCATTTTTTGCGTCTTGGCACCTGAGGCCAAGCCCAGTAACTGGTGCCCCAAACAGATACCAAACACCGGCAGACCGGTCGTTAAAATTTCTTTAATAGCGGCAATCGCGTAATCGCAAGGCTCTGGATCACCTGGACCATTAGACAAAAACACACCATCGGGATTCATCGCCAACACATCGGCAGCAGGCGTTTGCGCCGGCACAACCGTCAAACGGCAACCGCGATCAGTCAGCATCCGTAAAATATTGCGCTTCACACCAAAGTCATAGGCAACAACGTGATATGGCAACTCGGCATCGCTAAAGACTTTGTGCCCCTTACCCAGAGCCCAGCTGCCTTCGCGCCACTCGTAACTTTTGGCGGTAGTGACTTCTTTGGCCAAATCCATACCTTTGAGCCCGGCAAATTCCTTCGCTAGCGTCAGCGCTTTGGCTTCATCGATATCGCCGGCCATCAGGCAGCCGCCTTGAGCGCCCTTATCGCGTAAAATGCGCGTTAAGCGACGAGTGTCAATATCGGCAATGCCGACAATATTGCGTGCTTTTAAATAATCAGAGAGGCTTTGCTCAGAGCGAAAACTGGATGCAAGCATTGGCAGGTCGCGAATCACCAATCCCGCAGACCAAATATGCTCTGCTTCTTCGTCTTCGCTATTCACACCGGTATTGCCGATATGCGGGTAGGTCAAGGTAACTATTTGGCGAGCGTATGAGGGGTCTGTCAGTATTTCCTGATAACCGGTCATCGCGGTGTTAAAAACGACCTCACCAACCGAGTGCCCTTCTGCACCAATGGCAATGCCCCGAAAAATGCTGCCGTCTTCAAGGGCAAGTATGGCTGGAACCGTCAAGACTACCTCCTAGATCAAACTTGCGGCCGAGAGTCACCGCCGACACACCCGCCGGAACGACAACCAAGGGACCACAGAGGAAAATACGCGTGCAAAAAAGCGAGATGAAGATTACCTCACCTCGCTTTCTGCGGGGCTGCGGAGCTAATTCAGCTCGGCACCCTAATCTGATGCGCGATTTTACGCGAAATGCCCCCCGCGCGTCCACCGCAATAAATACCGCAATCCACCCTTAGGGTGGGTATTCGCTCAACGCCAAGCGACTCGATCACGTCATCGCTGCGTGAATTGGCGCAATTACTTCAGGCCGAGCACATCCTGCATGTCATAACGACCAGCAGCCTGCGAATTCACCCACGCCGCAGCGCGCACTGCGCCACGGGCAAAGGACATCCGCGAACTGGCCTTATGGGTAATCTCGACCCGCTCACCATCTGCGCAGAACATCACGGTATGATCACCGACAATGTCTCCAGCGCGCACTGTCGCAAAACCAATGGTTTCGCGCTCACGAGCACCGGTTTGCCCCTCGCGGCCGTAAACCGCCACTTTCTCTAAATCACGCCCCAACGCATCGGCAACCACCTGCCCCATGCTCAAGGCCGTTCCCGACGGCGCATCAATTTTGTGACGGTGATGGGCTTCGACAATTTCTATATCAACATCATCGCCCAATACCCGCGCCGCCATATCAAGTAGCTTGAAGCATAGATTTACGCCCGTACTAAAATTGGAGGCTTGGCAAATCGCAATTGGCGCAATGGCCGCGTCTAATTCCGCTTTTTGTTCGGCATTGAAGCCAGTGGTGCCAATCACCATACCTTTACCCGCTAGGCCACATGCTTTCGCATTGGCAAGGGTCGCGGCTGGAATGGTGAAATCGATCAGCACGTCAAAATCATTCAATACGTCGCTTACATTACCCACGATGGCAACGCCGTTTTTACCCAATCCAGCCAACTCGCCGGCGTCTGCGCCGATGAGCGAACTCTCGGGCCGCTCAATGGCTGCTGCTAACTCGCAGCCATCATTTAGCGACACCGCCTCAATTAAAATCCGCCCCATCCTACCCGCGGCACCGGTTACTGCGATCCTAACTGTCATAACACATTCCAATATATAAAAGTCTGTAGCTGTTTTCGTTGCGACGGTGACTATTTCTCATCGCCACCTTCATCAACCTCTTTACTATCATCACCAAGCGCCATATCGCGAACCGATACCGACGCCAGCGCTGCATCTAGCGCCGCGTCTATCGACGCGGTAACTTCCGCCACACCAGCAACCGGTTTACGCGGCACCCGCAGCGCTATCATCTGCACGGTACCGTCGTTGCGCACGGCATCGAGCACGGTTTTCAACGAGGTTTTTTCAAGCGGTGCATTTGGCAAATAGCGCGGCGGATCTTCATGATTCTCTGTCAACAAGCCCGCCTGCTGAAGTGCTCGCAGCACCCGCGTGACACCCTGAATTTGTACCCGCAGACGGTACACAAAATCACTAGCCGAAAACGGCTTGCGCGATTGATAGTGGCGCTGGGCAACAATTGCCATCACCTGCAAAGCCAGTGTTTCACGCTGCCGAATACTTATATCGCCGCTGCGCCGCAGAGGCGCGATATATTCGGGGTGCTGCACATAAAATGCAACACTGCTGCCCACCAGCAGAATCAACCAACTGATGTACATCCACATCATAAATAGAATTAGAATCGCAAAACCGGAATAAATTGCGTAGGTGCCACTGCCACTTGCCGACACCACAACACTGCCAAAACCCCAACCCAAACTTTGAAACAAGAACCCAGACACTACACCCGCCACTGCACCGGCTCGAAATGTAACCCGAGTATTGGGAATAAACATATAGAAAAACGTGAAGGCCGCAATAATCATTAAATACGGTGCAGCTTCAGTGACGAATGCAATCAAATACTGCATAAACGGCAGATGATTGCTGATGGTTTGCACAAAGCCGCCACTCAAAACGCTTGCCGACAAACCGATTGCGGAAAACACCAGTAGCGGCCCAATCAACATGACGCTGCCGTAGTCGGCAAATCGGCGCCCAATGCTGCGGTGCTGATCAAGACGCCAAATATAGTTGAAGGTCGCCTCAATTTTTTGGATCAACGAGATTGCGGTGTAGAACAGTAAGGCCACACCGAAGGTACCCAACACACCAATTTTTACATTGTCGATAAAGCCGATTATTTTGTCGGTAATCTCTACGCCCTGCGCCCCCATCGGCGCAAGAAACTGCAACATAATTGGCTCTAGCTGCTTATTGTGCATGCCAAAGGCTTTAAGCACAGAAAAGCTCACCGCCATCATAGGCACCAATGACAGCAGGGTGGTATACACCAAACTCATCGCTCGCAGCGTGAGCTCGCCCTTTGCTAAATCATCCAACACCACGTAGGCGAGACGCAAAACGTCTATCAGCTTGCGCCGCCACGCACTGTAGTGCACCACCTTATCTGACCACAGATAATCGGCTACAAATTTATTAAGGGTTTTATCCATTACTCAGGCGCCTCTATATAGTTCGGAGCGTAGGATTGCCAAATGCGTATGCCGCCAAGAATGGAGAAAAAATAAGGGGAAGTCGAGAACGGATTCCACCTTAAGATGGAACCCGTCATAAGAGAGAAACAAAATTATCAGAGCTTCATATCGTCAAAAAACGTTTTTACGCCGTCAAACCATGTTTTTTTTCGAGGTGACTGCTTATCATCACCTTCCATGCTCGCCTGCAATTCCTGCAGCAATTCCTTTTGACGCTTAGTCAGAGACACTGGCGTCTCCAAGGTCACCTTGCAAATTAAATCGCCTGTGCTACCACCGCGAACCGGTGTTATTCCCTTGCCACGCAGACGAAAGGATTTGCCGGTTTGGGTTTCTGCCGGAATTTTCAGTTTTACGCGGCCTTCCAAGGTAGGCACATCCAACTCACCACCCAGGGCGGCGTCTGCAAAGCTGATCGGCACATCACAGTACAAATTTTTGCCATCGCGCTTGAAAATAGGATGCGGACGCACCGACATCTGCACGTATAGGTCGCCCGTTGGGCCACCGTTTGGACTTGCCTCGCCTTCGCCAGTAAGACGAATACGATCGCCGGTGTCGACGCCGGCAGGTACTTTGACCGACAGCGTTTTGGTTTCCTCAATCAAACCCTGGCCGTGACACGCTGAACACGGGTCTGAAATAATCGTACCTTTACCACGGCAGTTCGGGCACGCCTGCTGCACGGCAAAAAAGCCCTGCTGCATCCGCACCTGGCCTACACCATTACAGGTGCTACAAGTAACAGGCTTCGAACCCGGCTTAGCGCCGCTGCCATCACAAGGCTTACACGCCACCAAGGTCGGAATACGAATCTTTGCCGTTGAACCGTGAACAGCCTGTTCAAGATCAATCTCTAGCGTGTAGCGCAGATCTGAACCGCGCTGCGGGCCGCGCTGACGTCCGCCGCCACCGCCGCCAAAAATATCGCCAAATACATCGCCGAATATGTCGCTAAAACCACCTGCGCCACCGCCGCCGGCCCCGGCGTTAACACCCTCATGACCAAAGCGGTCGTAAGCTGCGCGCTTATCTTCATCAGAAAGCACTTCGTAGGCTTCGGTCGCCTCTTTAAAAATATCTTCGGCTTTCGGATCATCGGGATTACGATCAGGATGATTTTTCATCGCAATACGACGGTAGGCTTTTTTAATATCCTTACTGTCAGTGTCCCGCGACACGCCCAGAATTTCGTAATAATCTCGTTTTGACATAGCTTCGCTTCACGCTAGACGGAGACGGGAGATGCTTTTTGAAGTGCCACCCACTACCCCTATAAATGATTCTACCCCTCATGCCAAACGGGAGATCGCAAAACACGCTGACCTTGGCCTTTGCGTTTCCCGTCTCCCGTCCAGCGGTTCACCCAAGCGAGGCACTGCCCCGCTTCAAGCTTACTTCTTGTCGTCGTCTTTTACTTCTTCAAATTCCGCGTCGACCACATCGTCAGCGCCAGACTGAGGCTGCTCTGCACCGCCTTCGGCTTCAGCTTGCGCTGCCTGCTCAGCGTACATTTTTTGAGCAAGACCGCCCGATGCTTCGGTTAGCTTCTTGGTAGCTTCTTCGATTTTCTCGAGATCGTCCCCCTTAACCGCCTCATCAACTTCAGCGAGCGCAGCCTCGATAGCGGCTTTCTCTTCATCAGTCGCTTTGTCGCCCGCTTCTTCTAGCGTCTTACGGGTCGCATTCGCCAAACCTTCAGCGGTGTTGCGCGCCGTTACCAATGCCTCAAACTTTTTATCTGCCTCGGCGTTGGCTTCTGCATCGCGCACCATTTGTTCGATTTCATCATCGCTCAAACCGCTTGATGCCGTGATGCGGATAGACTGTTCTTTACCTGTTGCCTTGTCTTTAGCAGACACATGCAAGATACCGTTGGCATCAATATCGAAAGTTACTTCGATTTGCGGCAAACCGCGAGGCGCAGGAGGAATATCCGCCAAGTCGAAGCGGCCCAGCGATTTGTTCGCCGCCGCCTGCTTGCGTTCGCCCTGAACAACATGAATAGTTACAGCCTGCTGGTTGTCATCCGCGGTTGAGAACACCTGCGACTTCTTAGTCGGAATAGTGGTGTTTTTCTCAATCAGGTGAGTCGCCACACCGCCCATGGTCTCAATACCCAAGCTCAGCGGAGTAACGTCAAGTAGCAGTACGTCTTTTACTTCACCAGACAGTACCGCACCTTGCAGCGCTGCACCCATGGCAACAGCTTCGTCGGGGTTTACATCGCGACGCGCTTCTTTACCAAAGAACTCGGTCACCTTGCTTTGCACCAAAGGCATACGAGTCTGACCACCAACCAAAATAATTTCATCTACTTCAGACGCAGACAATCCAGCGTCTTTCAGTGCCATTTTCATTGGCTCTAGTGAACGGGCAACCAAATCACCAACCAAAGACTCCAACTTAGCGCGGCTCAGCTTTACAACCAAGTGCTTAGGACCAGTGGCGTCTGCCGTGATGTATGGCAGGTTGATTTCAGTCTGCTGGCTAGAAGACAGCTCAATTTTTGCTTTCTCAGCTGCTTCTTTCAGACGCTGAACGGCCAGTGAGTCGCCTTTCAGATCAATGCTATTTTCTTTCTTAAATTCTTCCGCCAAATAGTCGATCAGGCGCATATCGAAATCTTCACCACCCAAGAAGGTGTCGCCGTTAGTCGACAACACTTCAAACTGGTGCTCGCCGTCTACTTCAGCAATTTCAATGATCGAGATATCGAAAGTACCACCACCCAAGTCGTATACCGCGATCGTGCGGTCGCCCTTGGATTTGTCCATACCGTAGGCTAGGGCCGCGGCAGTAGGCTCGTTGATAATACGTTTAACGTCCAAACCGGCAATACGGCCAGCGTCTTTAGTCGCCTGACGCTGAGAGTCGTTAAAGTAAGCAGGCACCGTAATAACCGCTTCGGTGATTTTCTCACCCAAATAGTCTTCAGCGGTTTTCTTCATCTTTTTCAAGATTTCCGCTGAAATCTGCGGTGGCGCCATTTTCTCGCCCTTCACTTCTACCCACGCATCACCGTTCTCTGCTTCACAGATTGCGTAAGGCACCATTTTGATGTCTTTTTGCACGACATCATCTTTAAAACGACGACCGATCAGACGCTTCACCGCATACAAGGTGTTGTGCGGGTTAGTCACTGCCTGACGCTTAGCGCTCTGACCAACCAGAATCTCTTTATCGTCGGTATACGCCACAATCGACGGCGTAGTGCGCGTACCTTCTGCATTCTCGATTACCTTAACCTTGTCGCCATCCATTACCGCAACGCAAGAGTTAGTGGTACCCAAGTCAATACCAATAATTTTACCCATGATCATTCTCCACTTAAAAACTGTCGCCACTCGCGGCGAAATTCTTTGTCTTGTGACAGATATTGGCCCTTATCCACACATTTCAAGGGGGCATAGGCCATTTTTAATACAATTACTATTTACGGCGCCTTAGCGATAACAACCATCGCTGCACGCAGCAGGCGACCGTTTAAGGTGTAACCCTTCTGCATCACATCCATCACCGAATTTGGCTCGGCATCTGGGTTTGGCACCATCGCCATCGCTTCGTGAAACTCAGGATTAAATGGCTCGCCAACCGGGTTTAACTGCTCAACATTGTGACGCGCCAAGGCATCTACCAATGTTTTTCGAGTCAACTCAACACCTTCCAAAATCGGCTTTAAGGACTCATCGGCACTGTCTGCAGAAGCGAGCGCGCGATCGAGATTGTCCACCACGGGAAGCATATCGCCGGCAAATTTCTCAAGTGCGTACTTGCGCGCATTCTCGGCGTCTTTCTCAGCGCGACGACGAATATTCTGCGCCTCCGCCGCTGCGCGCAAAGATTGCTCCTGCGCATCAACTACCGCCTGCTTCGCCGCTGCCAATTGCTCTTCAAGGCCGGGCTCTAGATCGCCGCTCAACTCAGCCTCATCGCCCTGTTGCAGTTCTTCAGCTTGAATTTCTTCATCCTGCATCGCTGCCTTATCTTGTTCCTCTGCCACGTATCCAATCTCCGTCACACGTATTCAATCTTGCGGACATTTCCCGCGTTGACGCGTATATGGGGTTTAGACCTACTAATTCAAGGCAAACACAAATATTTTTACTGCTGACGATTGACGATCGATGCCGCCAGCAGTATTTTACTGTATAAACATACAGACTATTTGCGCAACCACGAGAGACCATCATGCTGAGCAATCTCACCATCAGCAATTACGCCATCACCGAACATCTCGACATCGAGCTCAAAACGGGCATGACCGTACTGACGGGAGAAACCGGCGCAGGCAAGTCCATTATGCTTGACGCACTGGGACTGGCGCTGGGTGATCGCGCCGATAGCAATATTGTGCGCAAGGGAGCAGATAGAGCGGATATCCACGCGCAGTTTGATATTAGCGCCATTCCCGCCGCCCATAGCTGGCTGCAGGAACGAGATTTAGACGGCAGCAATGACTGCATGTTAAGGCGCGTGATTACCGCCGACGGACGCTCGCGAGCCTACATCAACGGTCAACCAGCCACCTTACAAGATGTGCGTGAGCTGGGCTCATTTCTCATCGACATCCACAGCCAACATGCGCACCAATCCCTGCTCCAGAAACCCTATCAGCGCGAACTGCTGGACGCCTACGCTGGCACCACCGCACTCGCCAAGCAAGTTAGCGAGCACTGCCATGAATATCAATATTGCACAAAGACCCTAGCCTCACTGGAAGCGAATCTTGCCGAGCAAAATGCCCAAGAGCAGTTGCTGCGCTATCAGCTTGAAGAATTGCATCGCCTAGACTTGAAGGCCGGCGAAGTAGAGGAACTAGAAGACCTGCAAAAGCAACTAGCCAATGCGGAACAAATACTCGCCGCAAATCACCACAGCCTTAATCTCTGCCGCGACGGCGAGGTCAATGCCATGGGTATTTTGCACCAGGCACTCTCTTCGCTATACAGCAGCCAACATCGCAGCAGCGTTCAAGAAAATGCCGCTCAGCTTCTGGAAAGCGCGCGCATTCAAATTGAAGAGGCCGCCGGCGAGCTTCAACACGTTATCGACGGTACCGAGCTCGACCCCGAGCGCCTAATTGAAGTAGAAACAAGGCTCGACGCCATATACCAAACCGCGCGCAAACACCGCATTCAAGCAGACGAGCTGATGACATTGCAAAACTCACTCGAAGCGCAGCTTGAAGACCTAGATGCCAGCGATGAAAAAATCGATCAGCTGCGCAGCAGCCAAGAACAAGCACTAAAGGCCTATCAAACCACCTCTGCATCGCTTAGCAAAAAACGCACAAAGGCCGCCAAGTTAATGAAGCAAGGCATAGAAGAGCAGTTGCAAGCACTCGCGATGAAGCACTGTGAAATTGAATTTGCCATGCATCCTTTAAGCAATGACGAGCCCCATAGCCACGGCCAGGAAGAAATCGAAATATTAATTAGCACCAACCCCACAGCCGCCAAGGGCCCGCTGAACAAAATCGCCTCTGGCGGCGAGCTCTCGCGCATTAGCCTCGCGATTCAGGTCATCACTGCACAGGTTGCCGCCATACCCACCGTGGTTTTTGACGAAGTTGATGTCGGCATCGGTGGCGCCACCGCTGAAATCGTTGGCCAACTTCTCAATGCCCTTGGAAAACGCAGCCAAGTGCTTTGCGTCACCCACCAGCCACAGGTTGCCAGTCAAGGCGATCATCACATTAGAGTGCAAAAAGTCGGCAACAAAGCCAAGCTCACCACCAGCCTAGAGCCGTTGGAAGAAAATCAGAAAATTGAGGAAATTGCGCGAATGCTGGGTGGTATCGCGATTACCGAAAACACCTTGGCACATGCGCGGGAAATGCTGGGGATAAGGCACTAGCTCAGTCGGAAGTCGGAAGTCGGAAGTCGGAAGTCGGAAGTCGGAAGTCGGAAGTCGGAAGTCGGAAGTCGGAAGTCG